>Ga0207433_10001086_pt1 | contig 59952 bp, 53 predicted proteins | sample YelNatPaOPGAMG01_FD_187559 | JGI IMG/M metagenome (GOLD analysis project Ga0207433, IMG submission 187559) | Hot spring thermophilic microbial communities from Obsidian Pool, Yellowstone National Park, USA - OP-RAMG-01 (SPAdes) (version 3) | ecosystem: Environmental > Aquatic > Thermal springs...
TAGGGGTTAGCCTTCTAATATTATCTAATAAAGCTGGCTGAAGCCACTTGGGGGAACTATTTACAGCATTTAATACTGAACTACTTACTCCTAAATCGGGTTTGATAACTTCTAATTTTTCCTGATTCTTATTAAACTTCACAGCCATATAACTACCAGCCGGCAAAATGAACCATTCTTTGCTATAATCAATGGTAATTTCTTTGGGTACGTTTTGAATCAAGGCAGGTGAATGAATATTTTTCGATTCAATAACCTGCATTTTTATATCAGGAAGGGGGGTTGTAATACCTTTTGTAACGTTTGGCAATTGAATATTTTTCGATTCTATAATTTGCATTTTTACATCAGGGAATGTAGTTGTGATACCTTGAATCTCTTGCAGCGATTGTAAAGTTCTCGGTTCTGTTAACTGCTTTTTTTCATTTGGAGATGCTTGCGTTAAAGCATCCTTTTTTTCTTGCGAAAAAGCTTTGCTGTTGAGGAGAATGAATATGGTTAATAGAACTAGGAACAGGGAACATTTTTTTCTAATAATTTTCTTCATTTCGAGCTCCTTTTTGTTAATAATTTTTTTGAAAATTTAAATTTTAGTCGAATTGTTATTTGGTGAGTGCAGAAAGTTTCTCTACCGTCCATTAAGCCAAAGTGGTGGAGAACGTGGAAGTGGAAAATTACAATAGGAATGAAGATTTGTACTTGAATAATTATTTTGAGGTTTAGATTCTAAAAACAATTTATTTCTTTTATCAGCGGGGTAAAAGCTTTGTAAACCAAAAAGATATCTTTCCAACGAAGCTTTTCGCTGTATTAATGGATTGGAAAAAGCCAACCGGCGAAGATGCCGAAGCATTTCCAAAAAATTAAAGCTATTAAAATTACTAAAATACAAAAAATTTTAAAATTTCCAAGTAATTTTTAAAAATTTCTAATTTGAGATTTGTTCAGAATTTACACATTGGAACACAAAGAATTGGTATTCCGTGTTTATCTTATGAGTTTGCTTTTTTTCGGTTTTTTTTGGAATTAATTGAAAAGGGCAAAAAGTATTAGAGGAAAAGTGAACTTTAAAATTGTTCCTAACAGTGATAAAGCGTTTGTATGTTGAAGTTAAAATTCGTTTAAAGTTTGGGGATTATTTTTTCTCGGGTTCACGAATTTCGTATTCAAGTTTATCTTCGTACATTTCGAGCATAGCAAGGACGGTTGGCTTGGGAATTTTGTCGAATTCACGGCTGATATTGATTTGGTCGAAATTTGTTTCTTCGGTTTCGTATGATGTCGTAACATCGGCAAGGCGGATTTGCAGTTCTTGTTTGAGTTGGTCATTTATCTGCCGGGCTCGTTGACCCATTGCGACTATTGATTGATAAAGCACGCCCTTCTCGGTTTCTTTCATTCGCACCAGAATTGGATTTACAGTCTTTTTGAAATTAGTCATATTCTTACCTCAAAATTCAAAACTCATAACGAATTTTTCAAAAAATTATTTAAATACAGAATACAAAAATAATGAAAATATTTGGAATAATTACATAATATTTAAAGGTTTGGATACAAAGACCAAAAAGTCGGGGAATAATTTTTGGAAATATTGTTGTTCAACTGGATGGTCAAATATTCCGAAGCAAGTCGAACCGCTACCCGAAAGGCTTGCGAATTTTGCACCAGCAGCATACAATTTGTCTTTGATTTCTTTTAGAATCGGGTAGTGTGGGAAAAGCAACGATTCAAAATCGTTCGCAAAGTAAGTTCGGAACTCATCAATGGATTTAATTTTGTCAAGGATTTTAAAATAATCAGTTGGTTTTTTTTCGTGCTCATTTGGTACCAGAGAATACGCAAATTTAGTAGAGATTTGCATTAATGGATAGACAAGGACAATATGGAAGTCGAATGGGAACTGAACGGGCTGAATTATTTCTCCTTTGCCTTGCACAATTGCAGGTTTGTTGAACAAGAAAAAAGGTACATCGCTGCCCACACTTTGGGCAAGATTGATTAGTTCAGGTTCAGGAAGCATAAGATTGTAAATTTCATTCAGTGCTAGAAGCGTTGTTGCTGCATTTGAACTTCCGCCGCCCAATCCCGCACCAATAGGTATTTTTTTCTGCAAGGTGATATTTATTTGTTCTATGTTAATTTTGTATTTGTTTTGAATTAATTTTATAATTTTAAAAATAGTATTTTCGTTTAGTGGGATGTTTGTTTGTGGAGAAATGGTTAGGAGTTGGAATTTGGTGGAAGGAGCGAATTCTAATGTGTCCGATAGGTCTATTGGAATGAACAAGGAATTGATATTATGGAAGCCGTCGCTTCTTTTACCAAGAATTTCTAAACTTAAGTTTATTTTAGCGTTCGATTTCAAAATTAATTGTTTCATAGCTTAATGACGGAATGTGGTAATTAACATAAAAGAAATAAACGCAAGACTTGAGCCAGTAGAAAAATACGACCAAGTTCCATTTTCTGTGGAAATCTGGCGCAAGCTTTTCCATTTGGTTTCTTTGTCTATTCCAGTCATTTATACTTTTGTCTCTCGGCAAACAGCAATTATTGTTCTTTTAATAATTACAATTATAGCAATAATCATTGATATACTTATAAAGAAAGAGAATATTGTTCAAAAAATAATATTTAAAATTTTTGGGAAGCTATTTAGGCGGTTCGAAAGGCAAAATTTTGTTTTTAACGGAGCGACTTGGATGCTTATTTCCGCCACACTTAATGTTTTGCTTTTCCCAAAACTTGCAACGATAACTTCGTTTTATGTGCTTGTTATTTCGGATGCCAGTGCTGCGTTGTTTGGGAAACGCTTTGGGCATACCAGATTTTTGAATAAGAGCTTCGAAGGGTTTTTAGCATTTATTATTTCGGGTTGTATTGTTGTAACTTTGGTTTGGCTTGGCTTTCAACTTCCTTTTGCTTTTTTGGTTAGTGCAATTTTTGGAGTTCTTTTGGCTGGTGTTGTTGAATCATCTTCTGCATTTTTGCATATCGACGACAATCTTGGGGTGCCGCTTGCTATTTCTATTGCTTTAGCTGTAGGCTCACAAATAGCTGCGAGTTCAGGTTCTGGTTTCATTAACTACTTCTAATGATGCGACTTGAAGAGATAACCGAAGAACTTATTAATAAATTTAAACACAAAATAACGGGCAAAGTTCGTTTCCACGAAGTCGATTCTTTTGGTGTTGTCCACAATCTTGTTTATTTTTATTGGATGGAAGTAGCCCAAACAGAATATTTTGCTAATCTGGGGTTTCGAATCGAACCTTCGACTTTTACTTCCGAATTTCCGTTGATGAAAGTTCACAACGAAATTGATTACTTTTTGCCATTGCGACTTGGCGAAGAGTATTTTGTCCATACAAGGATTAGTTTGCTGAAAAAAAGTTCATTTGAATATCAAAATTTAATTTGTAATGGTGAGAATCGAATTGTGGCTTTTGGGAAAAGTACACTTGTTCACATTAATCCCAAAAGTTTTGAACCAGTACCGTTACCTACAAGATTCAGGGAACTTGTTCGTATGTTTGAACGAGGGGATGTTGAACAATTACAGGAATTGAATGGACCCGAGTGAGTATCGGAGTCTTGTTGATGCATATCAAAAAATACAAGTTATTGGCGAAAACAAATTTGAACCACTTTCCGAAGAAACCCGAATTTCAGCATTTTCGATAACCAACGAGGAAAATTTCGATTACGGAGTTCTTTTTTTCAATTTTCTTGCCCAAATTTTTAAGAATGATTGCGACTTTGGGTTTATCGACGAAGAGGCTACAGAGGAAAATTTGTTGAGTTTGCGAGAGGGGATTGCAGGAACCGATGCTGTTATTTTTGCTTTTTTCATTCCAACGGATGTTCTTGATGATGACGACCTAATAATCAAGCTGAACAACATCATTCAAACGCTTTCGGAATCGAAACCTGCTGTGGGCGTCTTCTTTTCGCCGAATCATATTCCCGAAGAGTTGAACATTCCTGTTAAAATCAATTTACCAAGTATCGACAATGCATCCATAGCAGCTGGGGCAATGTTCCTCGCCGGGAGAAAACCAATGTAGTGGTTGATTTTAAAATCAGCGTATTTATTAATTTTTTCTTTGCGGTTGTAACATAAGGGGTTTCATTTTTTAATTTTGCTTTACAAAGAAAGTTAAGAGGAAAAATTTTATGGACTATATTGGAAGTGCAAGCTTTGAACCGAAAAAAGTGACTACTTTTCGCCTGCAAGAAATGAAAAAGGCAGGTCGGAAAATTGTTGCTTTGACTGGCTACGATGCTTTGATTGCTCGAATCTTGGACGAAAGCGGAATCGATTTGATTCTTGTCGGCGATTCTCTCGGGAATGTGGTTCAAGGGCTCGAAACAACATTACCAGTAACTTTGGATGAGATAATCTACCATACAAAGGCTGTTGTTCGCGGAGCGAAGCGACCATTGATTATTGCCGATATGCCTTTTATGTCGTTCCAAGTTTCTGCCGACGAGGCTTTTACAAATGCTGGACGGATTATGAAAGAAACAGGATGTGGCGGAGTTAAACTCGAAGGAGCAAGCGAGATTATCCTGCAAGCAATTCGACGAATGACCGAAAGCGGAATTCCCGTTATGGGTCACGTTGGTTTAACTCCCCAGAGCATTCATAAATTTGGTTCCTACCGTGCACGGGGGAAGGACCCCGAAGAGGCTGAATCGATTTTCCGCGATGCTGTTAATTTGGAACAAGCGGGTGTTTTCGCTGTTGTGCTCGAGAAAATCCCTGCGAATTTAGCAAAAAGAATTACCGAAACACTTAAAATTCCGACGATTGGGATTGGTGCGGGTCCCTATTGTGATGGTCAAATACTTGTTTATACCGATATGTTAGGGTTGACGATTGATTTTAGCCCTCGTTTTGTTCGGCGTTATGCAAGGCTTTATGATACAATACTTAATGCATTCAAACAATACGCCGAAGATGTAAGGAATCAGAATTTTCCAAACGAATCTGAATCCTATTTTTGATTTTCCTGCAAAGAACAAATTTCCAAGTTGAGTTGCAAGCAAAAATTTTTGTTTTATTCGTCTTTTATTGTTCATTTAATAATCTTTATGGCTAAATTTTAGTTAACGAATTTATTGAGAGAGATTTCTTTTGAATGGCTTTTTGGAAGGTTATCTTTGGAATGTGAAGATGTTTAACATTTTTGAGATTTTATGAAGAAGGCATTGCTACTTTTTTCTGGTGGACTCGATAGCATACTTGCAGGGAAAATAATACAGGAGCAAGGAATAGAAGTTATTCCAGTAACATATATCACCCCTTTTTTCAACTGGAAATATTCCGAGCAACCAGAATTATTTCACCAGCGTTGCCAATCACTGGGTTTTGAAAAGGGGATATTAGTTAATCTGACAGAAGATTTCTTGCAAATTCTTCATAAACCCAGATACGGTTTTGGTTGCTTAGCAAATCCTTGTATAGCTTGTAAGATATTGATGTTGTCGAAAACGAAACAGCTTTTGAAGGAGCATAATGCTGATTTTATCGTCACCGGAGAAGTTGTTGGGCAAAGACCAAAAAGCCAAAACAAGAGGGCAATGGAAATTATCCGCAAAGAATCTGGTGTTGAAGACATTCTTGTTCGCCCCTTATCTGCGAAGATTTTACCACCAACGGTACCCGAAAAACTCGCTTGGGTCGATAGAAACAAATTGTTTGGATTTCAAGGGAGAAGTAGAAAGCTTCAATTCTTTCTTGCAAGGGAATATGAAATTAAAGAATTCCCTACTCCTGCTGGTGGTTGCCTTTTAACCCAACCGGAGATAGGAACAAGAATGTTGACAATCCTAAAGGGAAATAAGCCGCTGAATGAGTTAACAGCGAAATTAGCCGTTCTGGGCCGGCATTTCATTGATGCAAACTACTGGATTGTCCTTGGTCGAAATGATGTAGAGAATAGGAAAATATTCAAAATTGCGAATGGCAAGCTTCCGTTATTTACATTAACCGAGCCTGCTCCTGTTGCTGTGATTTTGGATGGGAATCCTGATGAAAATTTAATCAAGGAATTACTTGTAAGGTTCTCGAAAAAAGCAAAAATTAAAATAGAATCAGGTGAAAAGGTTGACTTAATCCCTCCAGATGAAAAAGAATTTGGAGATAATAAAGAGATGATGAATCCAAAATCGGCTACTTCCATTTCTTTATCAGCTCGATATAAACGGTTCGAGAAAGGAAACGTTCCGCAGGCGAGCTATACGACTTGATTCCGGGCGGGAAGGCGGAAGAACCTACACCTTTGACTTCGAGGATTTCAATATTTGGGTCAATATTTTTTATAAGTTCGAATGTTTTTTCGGCACGCTTTTTCGAAAGCTCATAATTGAAATCTCTGTCCCCAAGAATATCGGAATAGCCAATAATTCTTGCTTGGGTCAGTTCTGAATTTGTAGCAAGGAATTTTGCTATTTCCGATTTGGTTCCGCGGGGTATCTCGGCGCTCGCAACATCGAACAAAATCAAGGACAATCTTTGGATTTCAATTTCATTTGTATCGTTTACGACGGCAATCCTTTTGATATCCTGCGAGATGTTCCCCTCGTTATCTTCGACTGTAAAGTTCACGATTAACGTTTGGTTGTGAGTAAGTAAATCGGCAAGTTTGTCCTGAATGTTTTCGTTGATTGTCGATGGATTCTCGTTTCCAGAATAGGATAAAATAGTTTTACCCTCGGCTTCAACATTTAGGTTCCAGCGACGTAGCCCGTGAAGGAAGGAATTCTTTGGATTAAATTCCAAAACTCTTGGTTTGAAATCGAGCAATTCCAAAAATCTTTTCTTTGCCACAGGTTGCAATATTTCTGGGTCGGAAGAAGTTATTAAAACTCTCCGATTTTCGGAATATCCACTATCGTTTGGCGTAATTGTTCTGTTTTTGGGATAGCACCTTTCTTTTCCAGTTTGAATAAGTATTCTCTTGGGCTCAATTTTCCAAACATTGACCAAATAGTTTTTGACAGCTTCGGCGCGTTTTCGGGCTAATTCACAGCTGGCTTTTTCCGTTGTTGAATCAGAAAAACCAACAATGGTGATTTGTGACTCGGATTTTTGTTTTAACCTATAGCCAATAATATTCAGTATTTGTTTGTTTAATTCAAGGGGTTTGGTTGGAAGGCTGTCGTAATTGAATTCGTCCGCCCGTTGGATTTTTTTGTAAAAGTTCAGAATTTCCGATGAATTATATTCGAAGAATACAATTGGAAGAATCGGGAAGGCTTGCGTAACGAATTGAGTTTCAAGGTAAATTGTTGTTGTATTTACGTCTATTTTGGCAATAGGCTTGGGTTTGCGGAAAAGTGTGTCGGTGCGATATATTTTTTCTACAATTGTAATCAGCTCTGCAGTTTTCTGAATTGAAGTATCTTTTCTTTCCTTGCCATAAGAAAATCTGCTTCTATGAACATTTTCGCTTTCGACAACAATTGTATCGATGATATATTCCTTTCGGAATTCTTCTCTTGGTTCGATTGCTTTCGGCTTTTCGATATGAATGGGCAAGTATTTTATCGATAGTCCAATGCGGAAAGAATTGATTTTCCATTTTACGCTGTCGGCAACATCGTTCATACCAAAGTGGTAGGAGACAAAAGGAGAAAGGATAAAGCTTTTATGTTTGTTAAGGGCAAAGTCGTATGAAATTCCAAACTGGATGTCAGTTTGGATTGATTTGGCTTTTGGAATATCCCCAGAAAATTTGTTCCTTATTCGGGATTGTGTATCTACGAAAACGCCACGGTCGGCGGGTTCAACGAGTTGTTCCCATTGGTCGAATTTTTTTTGAATCGGGAAAGCAATTCTTCCGCCTGCGAAAATTCCCAAGCCGTAGATTGGATTGAAGCGAAGGTAGGGTTCAAAACCAAAAGTAAGAATGTTTGCTTTTAAATTGTGTTCAAAAACTCCAACTATGACGCTATCTTGAACTCGCACCATTGTGGTTTCTTTTTGTTTGAGCCATCCATCAAGCTTGGTGATAGAAGCCCTTAATCCAGCAAATAATCTAAATGGCAAAGGCATTTCTAGGAAAGCCCCGGCTGAATATCCTTTACCTTCGCCGTCTTTAAAACCTAAACAGCAGTTTGGAATTCCGGGCAGTTTACGGAAATCGGGAATATGATAGTTCAAATTGTATGCACCAAAAACCCCGAATTGTCGAACGGTGTCGGGAATATTTTTTGTTGCAAAGGTATCTTCGGATTTAAGTGGAAATTTGAACAAAAGAAATACAACCAAAATCGTGGCAAAAAAATATTGCGTTTTCAATTTCCACCCAAAAGAACTTTATACATTTCCGGTCGCCTGTCGGCAAAAATATTATTAAACTGGTCAATTGCTTTGTTGCGAGTTTCTTGTGGATAAATTTCAGCGAATATAACCTCCGTCTTGTCATCGCTTGCGGTAGCAATTAGTTTTCCGTTGTAATCCCATATACCTGATTTTCCATTGAAGTGCAAAGTTTCGTCGTTATTTGTTTCAACCCCAATTCTGTTTGCAACTGCTAAATAAACTTTGTTTTCAATGGAACGGGCTGGCATTGCCAATGTCCAGACTTTTGTAACCAGATTTGATGGGCAAACAATTAAATCGGCACCGCCGAGAGCAAGCGCCCGCGCAGATTCCGGAAAGCGCCAATCGTAGCAAATCATCGCTCCAATGTTAATGTCCATCGGTGGATATTTTGCTACGATGAAGCCAGTATCACCGGATGTAAAAACAAAACGCTCTCGATAGAACAAATGGGTCTTTCGGTATACAAAAGAGAATGCTGAATCGGGGAAAAGTACTGCACAGGAGTTATAAACTTTTGCATCTACTCTCTCCGGAAAGCCAAATACTATGATTCGATTAAATGCAGTTGCTATATTTTGTAATTCGCCAATCAATTCGGAATTGAATGGTATTGAATAAGGTAGCACTTCTTCGGTCGAGAAGAAAAAGTATCCCGTAAGTGAAAGTTCAGGGAAACATACCAAATCGGCATCAATACTTTTCGACTGTGTTACCAAATACTCAAAGTTAGTCTCAATTTTTTTAAATGCTGGGGCAAATTGGACGCAAGCTATCTTCATACTTTGCCTTTCCTTTTTACGACAATAATCGTTTTGTCGTCGTTAACATCCGATTTTGCAGAGAATTTATTCACATCTTCTATTATTGCGAATGCAATTTCTTTTGCAGAACTATCTTTTTGAGATTTTATGATTTTGCATAACCTGTCCTCGCCATAGAGAACTCGATTCTCGTCCATTGCTTCTGTTATGCCGTCGGTAAAAAGGACAAGAATATCGCCAATATGCATACGAATGTTTTCTACTTTAAACTTTTGCTTGGGCATAATTCCAAGCAAACCTCCAGTGGGCATAAGTTTTGCGATTCTATCTGATTCAACCCTATAATGGATTGGTGCGGGGTGCCCTGCATTAACATAAAGAACTAATCTATTTTGTGAAGATGTTAATTCGCAGTAGAAGAGTGTTACAAACCTCTCGTAAGGGAAAGTCGTGTAAACAAGTTTGTTTAATCTATGAAAGAGGTCGCTCATTCGTGTTGAATAACTCCAACCCATTCGAAAGGCGCCCGAGACAAACAGGGCTTGAATAGCAGCTGGTAAGCCTTTACTCGAAGCGTCGCCAATTACGATTCCAAGCCTTTCTTCTTCATCTGTGGAGTCAGGTTTAAGATAATCGAAAAAGTCACCGCCGACGGCACTATCGGGAATACAAACACCATAAAGTTCGTAATCCAAGAAGTCGGTGCTATGGTCGGGTAGTATACTCCTTTGAATTTGTGCTGCTTGATACAGGTCTTCACGAATCTTTTGTTTTTCGATTAAATCTATGATATTTTTCATCGAGACAGTTGCAACGCTACTGATGATGGTTAGAGTTTCGGAAAATGTGGGTTTGATTTCAGGAGCGTTGAAACCCAAAAGATATTTGTAAAACTTTCCTGCACGAGTTCGAACAATAGGACCCACGCCAGTAACGGAATACAATTTGATGCCTTTTTCCTTCAAGACCTTATCGGTTTCGACTTTGGTAAGAGTTCTTTCCTTGACAAGTTCTGCAAGGAAGGGTTGGTCTTGGATATAAATGCGATAATTATCTGGAATCTTTTCAACATTGCCATATTGCATTCTTAATTCGTAAGCAAGCTCGTCGGGAATAAGTTCCCAAACCCTACCACCGGTAATTTCGAACCCTTTGTGGTCAACTATATCTTTTACTAAACGTTTTAGCATTTCCAATGGGTCGGTATATTGGGTCGAAATTAACTTTTCGACCAGCTTATATGTTTCTCTTTGATGCTGTGAATTGTTTGAATTTTCCATTTCTATCTAAAAAATAAAATTGCTACGACGATTAACAAGAGCAAAATCACGAAAATAACAAATTTGAATAGTTTTTTAACAATTCCGAAGATTAATCCTAAAAAAAGCAAAAATAGCATTATTTGCAATATTAGGGGGAGTGAATCGAACCAGTCGAAAATCGACGCCAAAGCCATTTAACTTACGCGAAAAGTAAAGGTAATGATGCCATACATTTCTTTGTTCTCTTTCAATCTATTAAATCTCCATTGTCTTAAAGCTTCGATTGCAGAGCGTTCCAATACTGGGTCGCCTTTTTGTAATGGAATAATGCTGGTTACAACTCCTTCGGGCGAGACTGTAAATTTCAACTTAATTTGGGCATTTACATTATAGTTTGGAGGATACTTGGGTAGAACTTTGTAGAGAACAATTCTATTGCCACCGCCGCCCCATTCAATATCGCCAAGCCCGAACCCTGCACCGGGTCCAATGCCTTTGTCGCCAAGTCCTGTGCCATCAGTGGAGCCCGATGGCTTGCCAATATCTTTTGCTGAGCTTCCAAATTTGCCATCGGTTCCTTTTTCGGATGTAAGTTCCCTTGAGGGCTGAATTTGCTTTGCTAAAAGTGGGTCGTCGATTTGAGATGTTTGTTTGCCCTTGCTTGCAGCAATGCTTGCGTCTTCGAGCTGATTCGATGGGGGACTTCCTTTGTGTGCAGTTCCTTCCTCGCTTAGATTGCCTTTGCTTACACCAGTGCCATCACCCATTCCAAAATTAATCAATTCGAGAGGAATTGTTGTTTGTTCGTATTGTGGAAGAGTAGGAGGTTCATATTCACACATCGAAACAAGGAAAATTAAGATAAAGTAAATAGCAAGAGAAAGTAGGAACCCACGCAAAGTATTTGGTTCCCAGTAAATGTTAATTTTTATCTCCTTTTCTTCGGAATATCCTTTGTACATCTCCCCCCTGCGAAATACAAATATAACAAAAATAGAGACAAAAAACACGAACAAAAATTTTATTTTCCAAACTTTTTTAAAAAATTTTTACCCAAATATTTGAATCTTTTATTCTTTAACTTCCAAAATTCGTTAAATGGAAAAATTTTGTAATTGAAGCAGACAAATTTTAATTCATTGCATACAATCTCTATGAGTAAATTCTTTGGCGAAATCAGAAAATCAAAGTTAGTTATATCAAACATCTTTGTTTTCAAGGAAAGTACAAGCAATTAGAAAATACTTGTTTTCTATTGCAAAGTGAAATATAAATCTTATCCCATAAAAAACACAAATAGAATGAAAGAATTTAATCAAAATTCAGGGTTATAACCCATATTGCGTATCCAAGTTCGTACTTTTTCGGTCAGTTTATCTTCTTTGCCGTAAAGTCGGAGGAATTCATTAAAATCGGCAACAGCATAGGAAAAAAGGTTATCGCTTCGATATGCAATTGCCCTGTTAAGGTAAGGTATTGGGTTGTTTGGGTCGAGCTCAATTGCTTGTGTGAAATCTTCGAGAGCCTTACGCAAATGTTTCATTTTCAGGTAAACATTACCACGAGCAATATAGGCATTTGTGAATTTTGGATTAATCGAAATTGCTTTTGAATAGTCGCGCAAAGCATCCCGCCATTGTTCAAGTGCGTAATATGCATTCCCTCGACCATAATAAGCATACACGTAATTGGGGTCGATTGTTAAGGCTTTGTCGTAATCAACTATTGCTTCGACGTAATTCCGAATATGCAGGTTTGCATTTCCACGATTGAAATAAAGCGAAGCAATTCGCGGGTTCAAACTAATCGCCTTGTCGAAATACTCTATAGCTTTTTCGAATTGACGTAGTCCAACATAGGCAATTCCAATGTTGTTATAAGCATCGACAAAATCCTTTTTGATATTCAAAACTCTTTCGAAATCTTCGATGGCAAGTTCGAATTGGCGAAGCTGGTTCAAACAGTAGCCGCGATAGTTGTATGCCAAGTAGTTTTTGTCATCAATAGAAATAGCCAAAGTAAAATCGGCAATGGCTTCTTTGTATTGCTTTAAGTGAATATTAACAACACCGCGGGAGACGAATGCTTTTGGTTCTGTTGGGTCGAGTTCAATTGCACGGTCATAATCGGAAAGGGCTTCTTCCAACTTCTGCAAGTGGAAATAGCAATTTCCCCTGTACATATACGAAAGCGAATGCGATGGGTCTAATTCGATTGCTTTGGTTAAATCTTCAATCGCTTCTGCAAATTTTTTAACCAAATACAAACAAAATCCCCGGCGATAGTAAGCAAGCGCAAAGTTAGGATTTAATTGAATTGCGATTGAAAATTCTTTCAATGCGTCGGGAATATTGTGAAGTTCTAAAAAACAAACACCTTTTTTATAATATGCGAACGAAAAGCCCGGGTCGAGAGTTGTTGTTCCAATATAATACTTTATTGCTTCGTCCCATCGTTTCAACATCGAAAGTGCATTCCCAGCTTTAAAGTACGCAAAGGGCGAGTGAGCATTTTCCTGAATTGCGTTTTTGTAATATTGAAAAGCCTTCTCATATTCGCCGTTGTTAAAGGCTTCATCGCCAAATTCAATCCATTCTTCCGCAGTTCTTTTAATTAAAGATGACCTTTGTTCCATATTCAGAAAAAATATTCCTTTTTAGATTTCGTTAAACATTTTTTAAAAAACCGAAAAACAAATTTAACAAAAGATAAAATATGTTGAAATTTTTTCGACTATCTTTGCTTACCGATGACTTATTCAAAAAGTTTGTAGAGAAAGAATTAAACCTAAACGACCAGCTTGCAGCAATTCGTTCCATTCTTGCCAGCGAGCGTACATTCCTTGCTTACCAGCGAACTGCACTTGCAACATTGGCTGCGGGTTTGACGCTTGTCCAGTTCTTTCAAAACATATATTTTCAGATTGTTGGTTGGATGTTAGTTCCTGTTGCTATCTTGACTGTTACGATTGGTTTTATTAGGTATCGGAAAACTCGTCGCTACATTTTCCAACTCGAGAAAGATTTTGCCAAAGAGCATCGAAATACAAACTAAAGTGATTCATTCCTCTCCTTCTTCGGGAATTTTCGGTGTAACAAATATCACTTCCTCGCGTTCAAGTAAAACAGTTCCCGCAGGTGCCCCTTTTGGTTTCCTTACATACTTCCTTTGTGTGTAGGAAACGGGGACGAATTTCGAATTTCTTGCTTTCGAAAAATACGCTGCAATTTGGGCTGCACGCTCTATCAATTCTTTGCTTGGCATTTTTCCTTTTGATAATTTCAAAACGCAGTGGCTACCACCAACACCACGCGAATGAAACCAATAATCATTTGGTTTGGCAAAGCCGAAAGTAAGTTCGTCGTTATTGGATGCGTTTTTCCCTACATAAACAAAAGCATCTTCCCCGATTTGGAACTTTCGGAATCGGTCGCCAACATTTCTTCCCTTTTGTTCCTGTTCTTCCATCAATTCTCTATATCTTTTTTTGAAATCGCTGATTTCGTTTGGATTTTTTAAGCTTTTCAGTTCCCGATATGCATTTTCAAATTGTTGAAGTTCCGTTTTAATTTTATCCACACGATTAATTTGAGTTTCAAGTTTTTCGCGTAGTCTCTTGGCTTTTTCGTAATAATTTTGAGCGTTTTCCAATAAATCATATTCAGGTTTCAAGGGAATTTTTACTTGCTTCCCATCGAAATCTTCGAGTGTTATTGTGCTTATCCCTTTTGTTTTCAGGTTGGACTGCGAAATTAACAGGTCGGCATAGGATTTATACAATTCCGATTGCTTTTGCATCTGTTCATTTCGATTTATTTGTTCGAGTTTTGCTTTTAAAAAGCCTATCTTCTTTGAAAGAAATGATTCGATAGATTTAATTTCGTTCAGGTTTTGTGTGTGTTTGATGTTATTCACAAATGTAAATAAAACCCCTTCGGAAATCGACCTAAAAGATTTTATCAATTCAATCTCTGGCAATGGGATTAAAGAAAGCAGATATTTGTTTCTTGCAAAATAAACATAGTATTCATTAGAATTTAAAAGCTTTGTAATGAATGTATTGAGATAAGATTCTATATTTTCTAAAAATTTTTTATCCAGCTGTTTCAACAAGAGATTTCCATCTATCCCCAGCTCTTTGATAACGAGCTCTGCGTAAACTTTCCCGAGAAATTTGTGTTTCGAAATATAATCAAAAACAGTCAAATTCGATGCTTCTTCGTGAACAGGGAAAAGTTCAGAGATTGATTTGTTGATGTAGTTTTTCGGCTTTAAGAAACTTTGAATGATTATTCCTTCTTGCGAAACAAGATAAGCGTTGTTTTTTGAGCCACCAAAAAGGAAAAAGTATATTTCCGACTTCTTTAACTTCATTTTTATCGCTCTGTTCGAGCTGACGAGACTTATATCAGTAACTCTTTCGCCAATAATTTGTGGGAAAATGTCCGTGGAATTGGAACGAGAACGTTCGAAATGATTTCGAAGGAAAATTGCCTCTAAATTAGTAAGGCAGGAAAATTGCAAAGTTTGGAATCTCTCTTCGCCATCATAAAATTTGATAACTAAGTTGTCTTTCGACTGAGTGAAGACCTCGATGATAATTTGGTCTAATAAAGATCGAAATTCGTTTACCAAATGAACCAATGTGTAATAATTATTAAGCATACCCAAATGCTCTAACAACCAAAGTTAAAATAAAATAGAATTTAGAAATTCAAAAACAAAATTGAATACAGAATACTAAAAATTTTGATAAAAAATTGAAACTTTTGTAAAAATGTAAATTTATAACTAATTTTGAATTTTTATTCTTAGTAAAAAACTGATTTATTGAATAAAATGGTGAACTATGAATGAAGGAAGGGTTGTTCAGGTAATTGGTCCAGTAGTGGATGTTGAGTTTAGTGATGGACAAATTCCTTCGGTGCTAAATGCACTGGAAATACCACGTAAGCATCCAGAAACTGGCGAAGACGATGTATTGGTGTGTGAAGTACAACAGGACCTTGGTGAAAACCGCGTCAGGTCGGTTGCTCTTGATACTACAGATGGTTTGGTTCGCGGAATGAAAGTTTACGATACTGGTGGTCCAATTACTGTACCTGTTGGACCCGAAACACTTGGCAGGATGTTTAATCTTTTGGGGCGTCCAATAGACGGAAAGCCACCAGTAGAAGCAAAATTGCGTCTTCCTATTCACCGCCCCGCTCCCCAATTTTCATCCCTTTCGACCAAAAAGGAAATGTTCGAGACCGGTATCAAAGTTATCGACTTGATTGAGCCATTCACCAAAGGTGGTAAAACGGGACTTTTCGGTGGGGCAGGTGTTGGCAAAACTGTTATTATTCAGGAGTTGATTCATAACATTGCTGTTCACCACGGTGGTTATTCGGTTTTTGCCGGTGTAGGCGAGCGAACCCGCGAAGGGAACGACTTGTATCTCGAGATGAATCATTCAGGGGTTATAAACAAAGCGGTTTTGGTTTTTGGGCAGATGAATGAGCCTCCGGGAGCCCGTTCCCGTGTTGGATTAAGTGCTTTGACTATGGCAGAATATTTCCGCGATTACGAAGGGCGCGACGTTTTGCTCTTTATTGACAATATCTTCCGTTTCATTCAGGCAGGTTCGGAAGTTTCTGCATTGCTTGGGCGTATGCCTTCGGCTGTTGGTTATCAACCAACACTTGCCACCGAGCTTGGAATTTTGGAGGAAAGAATTGCTTCGACCGACAAAGGCTCTATTACTTCTGTTCAAGCGGTATATGTTCCTGCCGACGACTTAACCGACCCGGCACCAGCAAATACATTTACACATTTGGATGCAAAGACGGTTCTTTCCCGTCAGATTGCCGAGTTGGGTATTTATCCTGCTGTCGACCCACTCGATTCAACATCAAGAATTATGGACCCGCTAATCATTGGCGAAGAACACTACAATGTTGCAATGGAAGTTCGTAGAGTTTTGCAGACTTACAAGGATTTGCAGGATATTATCAACATTCTTGGTATGGATGAACTTAGCGACGAAGACAAGCTGATAGTTTATCGTGCACGAAAGATACAGAAATTCTTCAGCCAGCCATTCTTCGTTGCTGAACAATTCACAGGGTACGAAGGGCGATATGTAACGATTAACGATACAATTGCTGGATTCAAGGCTATTTTGGAAGGTGAATGCGACCATATCCCAGAGCCTCTGTTTAGTTATGCTGGACCAATTGACGAGGTATTCGACAGAGCAAAGAAACAGGGAATTTAACATCGGGTTGAACTATGGATAAATTGCTTGATTTGGAAATTGTAACACCTCAGCGCCCGCTGTTTCAGGGGAAAATTGCTTCGGTAACTGTTCCGGGGGAACTAGCTCCTTTCCAAATATTGTTCAACCACGCCCCAATAGTTTCAACTTTAACTCCCGGCGTTGTTGCTGCTAAGGATGAAAATGGAAATAGTCTGTTTTTTGCCGTTGGAACTGGTTTCGTTATGGTTCAGGAAAATAAGGTGTGGGTTTGTGTCGATAAAGCCTTTTCCCGCAATGATGTAGATAAAACTCAAACCGAGCAATTGCTGGTGGAATTGAAATCTAAGTTATTGCATTCGAAATCGGAAAAAGAAAAAGCCGAGATAGCAACTCGAATAGCTGAATTGAAGGCACAAATTGAAATCTGCGAAAAATAAAAATTTTGAAAAATGATAATCGAGCCATATCACAATAAATTAGAAGAATTAGCAAGCCGCTCCGAAGACCTTCGGAGGTATCTTTGACATTTCGTCGAAAGAAAAACAAATAACGGAATTAAGCGAAAAAACTAATGAGCCCAATTTCTGGGATGACCCCGAGAAAGCCCAGAAAACTATGCAAACTATTTCTCAGCTTAAAGAAATAGTCGAAGAATGGAAGGGTTTGGACAAAGAAATTCGCGACACTGCTGAAATTTTAAATTTGATTGACGATAATAGCGACGAATCCCTTCTGCCCGAAATTCAAAGAGAAATTGAAAAGATTGAAAAGAAGATTTCGGAGCTTGAGTTAAAGAAGCTTCTTTCTGGCAAGGATGACCACCGCGATGCTTTGCTCACGATACATCCCGGAGCTGGGGGGACCGAGGCACAAGATTGGGCAGAGATGTTGCTTCGGATGTACATTCGTTGGGCAGAGCGTCATGGCTACGAGGTTAATCTTGTTGACCGATTAGAAGGAGATGGAGCAGGCATTAAATCTGCTACAATTGAAATCAAAGGTAAATATGCTTATGGTTATTTGAAATCAGAAAACGGGGTGCACCGACTCGTCCGAATTTCCCCATTCGATGCTAATGCTCGTAGGCACACTTCGTTCGCCTCTGTGTTTGTTTATCCTGTTGTGGAAGATGATATTCAAATTGAAATTGACCCCGAGGACATAGAAATGGAGACATTTCGCTCGGGCGGAAAGGGTGGCCAAAATGTTAACAAGGTGGAAACCGCAGTACGATTGCGTCACAAACCCACAGGAATAGTAGTGTCCTGCCAACAAGAGCGTTCGCAGTTCCAGAACCGAGAAAGGGCAATGAAAATGCTTAAAGCGAGGCTGTACCAAATGAAATTGGAAGAAGAAGAAAAAGCCCGAGCAGAAATTGAAAGCAAGAAGAAAAAGATAGAGTGGGGTAGCCAAATTCGTTCATATATTTTCCAACCCTACACACTTGTCAACGACCACAGAACAGAGGTGAAGAAAGGCGATATCCAAGCAGTAATGGACGGCGACATTGATGATTTCATTAAAGCCTATTTGCTGATGAACCAAGAAAATGATTGATACTAGTATTGATTATTGTTAATGTAAAATCTCTTTTAATCTGCTTTTATGATGAAAATTGAAATAAAGAAATTAATATATTCCGATAGGAAAGGATTTCGTCTGCGGATTGATGAAAAAGGGGACTTAATAGTGTTTGCTCCCTACAATGCTACAAAGAACGATGTCCTGCAAATTGTCGAAAAGAAAATGAATTGGATAGTTCGAACACGGGAGCGGATACTTGAAAATCTCAAAAAAATTAAACAGAATAATTTCGAAGAGGGCGAGGAGTTTTTATTTCTTGGCAGAACATATAAACTTGCTTTCTGGCTGAAAGCAGGAATTGAACTGGACGAAAAGAATCGGAAAATCTATGTTCCATTTGCCGATAAAACGACAGTTCAACGCAAAATGCTAAATTTTTACAAAAGCAATGCCAAAAGTTATCTGCAATCTGTTTTAGACAAGTGTTCAGAAAATATGAATATTAAATACAAGAAGTTTCAAATTAGAGATTCCAAAACGGTTTGGGGTTCTTGTGGAAAGAATGGGAGTATCAATTTGAATTGGCGACTGATTTTACTGCCCGAAGAAATTATTGAGCATATAATTATTCATGAGTTAGCTCACGTTGTTTATCGAAACCATTCCAAGCAATTCTATAACTTTGTTTCGCTCTTTTCGAAGGATTATAAAGAAAAAGACCGTTGGCTACGGGACAACTCATATATTTTGAATCTATTTAGATAACTCGAATAGGAAAATTTCAATTTTCAAATACCTTTTTTGGGTTAACTTTTTATTCCTCTTTCCTCAATGAAATTTTTCAGATTTTCTTGCAATTGAGGTTTGGATTCCATTAGATAGAAATCATAAAACTTTTGAAACTCTTTTCAAATTTTTTCGTAGTTGCTTTTTGGTTAAACAATATTGAGTTGAAAAATGAAAAGGTACTTTGCAAAAGCAGTTAGTTTGTCGCTTTTAACAATTTTTCTTGCAATTGGTGTAACTTTTGCACAGGATAATTTGTCTACTGCAATTTTTAAAGTAGACACAAAGAACAAAGAAGCGAAAGTGAAAATCGAGACAATCGTGAATATGTTAAAAGGTGTTTCCGAAGCCGAGATGGATTTGAACTCGAAGCGTTTGGAAGTTAAATACGACGCTACGCAAATCCAAGAGGATATGATTCTTTTTGCTATCCAGACTCTTGGATACCCAGCGAGCATCGAGCGAGAAAGCGTGCAGAAAGATGCTCGAATGGAAAAATCTAAGGTACTGAAAGACAGCACGAAAAAATAAGCTTTTCCCCACAACCGTTATTTAACAAAACATAGCAACCCCCAGCCAGGCTCGAAAGAGCCTGGTTTTTTTTGAAAATTTTCTTTAAATTGCTTTTTTTGAGGTGTTATATGGGTCGAAAATCTATTGAAATCATTGGTATCAATGTTGATGAGTTGATTCATCAGCTCAACTCAGCCCTTGCCGAAGAATGGCTCGCGTTTTATCAGTATTGGATTGGTGCCCGCGTGATGGTGGGTCCAATGCGTGGGGATATCGAAAAGGAACTGCTTTTGCACGCCACGCAAGAGTTGAACCATGCTGTTCTTGTCGTTGGAAGGATAATTCAGCTTGGAGGAACTCCTATTTTAACTCCCGAAGATTGGTTCAAATATGCTCGTTGCAAGTATGATGCACCAACAGACCCCTATATTGAAAGGGTATTGCAACAAAATCTGGAAGGCGAGCGGTGTGCCATCCAACGTTATCAAGAAATTGCTCAACTAACAAACGGAAAGGATTTTGCAACATACCAAATTGCCACAACTATTTTGAATGAGGAAATTGAACACGAAGAAGATGTTGAATCTTGGTTAGCCGATATCCAGCGCCTGAAAGAAGAGGTTAAGCAACTTAGGATGTAACGAAATCCATTTTACTTCCGAAAAAAAATTTAGTTCAGCTTGCCGAAAATTAAGCAAATTCAAGGCAGATAGCTGTTTCTTTTTTTAAAAATTCAAACCAGCAAATTTTTTCTTTCAAATAAATTGCTTTGAGAACTTTTGTGAAGGTGTGTAAAATATTTATTAAATATGGAATTAATTGTCTGTATTTATTGTGTTGTTAATAAATGATTTTATAATTCATTCAATCTTAAAATATTAAGTTAAAACAAAAATATTATTTTGGTTATATGAAGAATTTCTGCGTATCTACTTGCTATTTGGGATTATTAGTTATAAGAAGATTTGATAATTTTGAATGTCAAATTTTTGAAAATTTTGATATGGAGTTTGAAAATTTGTTAAAGAAGGGAAAAGAAAAAGGAACGGGGCGGAAATTTTGTTTTAGTTTTGTTTGTATTTTGTGAATTGATTTATGACAAATGTAATAAATGAAGGAATTAGTGTTAGCAAGAACGAACCAATTTATCCGATTGGTGTTGTTTCGCGCCTATTGGGAATAAGCGTATTTACTTTGCGAATGTATGAACGGGAAGGCTTGATTTTGGCTTCACGCGGAACAAATCAAAAGAATAGACTTTATTCGATTTCTGACATTGAACGAATGAGATGCATTAGGGATGCAATTACGAATAAAAAGTATTCAATTCCAGCGATTAAAGCAATACTTTCGCTGATACCTTGTTGGAAGGTTGTTAACTGTTCCCAGGAAGATAGGCTTAATTGTCCTGCATACAATTCAATTGGTTCACCTTGTTGGACATTTCACCACAAAGGTAATGTTTGTGAAAACCGAGATTGCCGGCTTTGCGAGGTTTATTCTAATTTCACTAATTGTGAAGAAATAAAGAGTTATTTCAAACAAATTTGAGAAAGTTATGGAAACGAAGGTAACAAGAAGGAAATTTTTGCAAATAACAAGTGCTACATTTGCTGGTGCTGCCATTTTGGCTTCGAGCAATCGTGTAGTCGAAAATGCAATTGCGGCGGCGGAAAAGAAAAATGGGGTTGTCAAAATTCCTTCATATTGTTCAATATGTTTTTGGAAATGTGGGTTGATAGGATATGTAAAAGATGGCAAACTTTGGAAGCTCGAAGGGAATCCACTGGACCCTTTGAGCAAAGGTAGGCTTTGCCCGCGCGGTAATGGTGGAGTTGGACAACACTATGACCCCGATAGGCTGAAGGCTCCGCTTGTTCGTATTAGCTCTCGTGGAGAAGATAGTTGGAAAGTGACAACTTGGGACGAAGCTTTGAGCTATTCTGCAAAAAGATTGATGGAAATAAAGGAAAAATATGGACCTCAATCGATAGCAGTTTTTAGCCATGGACCTGGCGGTGTCTTTTTAAAACATACTATGCGTGCTTTCGGGGTTAAGAATTTCACTGCACCATCTTTTGCTCAATGCCGTGGTCCAAGGGAAGTTGCTTTTGAATTGACTTATGGCGAAATAGTTGGCTCTCCGGAACGGACGGATATCAAGAACTCCAAGTGTTTTGCCCTTATCGGTTCCCATCTTGGGGAAAATATGCACAATACACAGGTTCAAGAATTTGCCGAAGCTATTGAACGAGGGGCAACAATAATCGTTGTCGACCCGCGCTTCTCCATTGCTGCAAGCAAGGCTAAATATTATCTCCCGATAAAACCTGGTACAGACACGGCTTTGCTTTTGGCTTGGATTAATGTTTTAATTCAAGAGAATCTTTACGACAAGGAGTTTGTTGAAAATTACACTTTCGGATTTGAACAACTAAGGGAATACATAAAGCCTTTTACTCCGGAGTGGGCTTTTGCCGAAACTGGAATTCAGCCTGATTTAATAAGAGAAACCATTCGGGAACTTGCTCGCTATAAACCTGCGTCTTTTGTCCATCCGGGCAGACACGTGAATTGGTATGGCAATGATGTTCAAAGATTAAGAGCTGTTGCAATAGTAAATGCTTTGCTTGGAAATTGGAACCGGAAAGGTGCATTTTACAAACCTGTGAAGATGGATATTCCAAAATATCCATATCCTCCTTATCCCGAAGCAGATTACGAAGTTGTTTACAATCCCAATTCAAAATATCCTTTTGCGGGCGAAGACGAAGGACTTACGCAAGGAGTTCGTTCGGCAACAATTACTGGCGAACCTTATCCAATCAAGGCTTGGGTTGTGTACGGTACCAATTTAATTCAAACAATGCCTAATCCTGCTGAAACTATCGAGGCAATCAAAAAGTTAGACTTCCTTTTGGTTATCGATGTGATTCCGAATGAAATTGCAATGTGGGCAGATGTTGTGCTTCCGGAATCAATTTATCTCGAAAGGTTCGATGAATTGAATATATCACCATTCCGTATTCCTTTTGTTGGCATACGTCAACCTGTTGTTCCACCACCCCACGACCAAAAGGATGGGTGGTGGATTGCCCGCGAACTTGCTGTTAAACTTGGTTTGGAAAAATACTACCCTTGGAAGCATATCGAAGAGTATTTGAAGTATCGAGTTGAATCTGCTGGATTATCCTATGAACAATTAAAAAAAGACGGGGTGATTTTAGGGAATGAGCAACCGATTTATGTTGAAGATGGTTTGAAGTTGGAGTTTCCATTTACTCCAACCCAAAAAGTTGAACTCTATTCCACACAGCTTGCCGAGAAAGGTTTTTCACCATTACCAACTTATGAGAGACCACCCGAGCCACCTCCGGGATATTTCCGTTTGCTTTTTGGGCGAGTTCCAGTGCATACTTTTAGTATGACTCAATCGAATAGGATTTTGATGGATATGGTCGATGAGAATGAGGTGTGGGTTAATAGCGATGTTGCAGAAACACTTGGATTGAAAAATGGGGAGTATGTGCATCTTAAAAATCAAGATGGCATATTAAGCAACAAAGTTAAGGTTCGTGTTACTCAACGAATTCGACCAGACTGTGTTTTTATGTATCATGGTTTTGGTCATACCTCGAAAAACTTAAAGCGTGCATATTTGAAAGGAGCGAGCGATTCACAACTTATATCTCGCTACGATATTGACCCGATTATGGGCGGTACAGGAATGAATAACAATTTTGTAACATTTGTAAGGGAGTGAGAAATGGCTCGATATGCAATGGTTATCGATACAACAAAGTGTGTAGGATGTATGGATTGCGTTGTTGCTTGTAAAACAGAAAACAACGTTCCCGAAGGCTTTAATCGTGATTGGATTGCATACGAAACGATTGGGAAATTCCCGACTTTACATATGGAAATTCGTTCGGAGCGTTGTAATCATTGCGATAATCCACCTTGCGTTTACACTTGTCCAACGGGCGCCAGCCACATTTCTGAAATCGGTGGAATTGTGCTTGTTGACTATGATAAATGTATCGGGTGTAAGGCTTGTATTGCAGCATGTCCTTATGATGCGCGATTTATTCATCCCGATGGATATGCTACAAAGTGCACATTTTGCGAACATCGTGTTGTCGAGGGTCTCGACCCCGCTTGCGTTGCCACTTGTCCAACGCATTGTATGTATTTTGGCGACCTCGAAGACCCCAACAGTGAGGTTTCTAAGTTGCTTCAATCGCGTAAGTACCACGTGCTTCAGCCAGAAACAGGCACAAAACCTCAAATCTTTTATTTAATTTAATTGGAGGTTGAAATGAATGAATTGGTTATCACAAGGCATAATGAAATGATTGACCCTCATTTGAGCATATGGGGTTGGGAAATTCCAGTTTATCTTTTCCTTGGTGGTCTTGTTGCTGGAATGATGATTATCTCGGGTTATTTTATCTTAACTGGTCGAACAAAAAACACCCTTTGCTCTTGTTTTCGTATCCCAGTTATTGGTATTGTTGCCATTTCATTGGGAATGTTTGCCTTATTCTTAGATTTGGAACATAAACTTTATGTTTGGAATTTGTATATAAACTTCAAATGGCGGTCTCCTATGTCTTGGGGCGCTTGGATTTTAATTTTTATTTATCCCATTTTAATTTTAGGGATATTGATTAGAATTCCCGATGAGATTGGGCAAAGATTTCCCAAACTTCTCGATTTATCGAACAAATTGAGAAATAAGCAGCAATTTGTCAAATTGCTTGGTGCATTGAGTATGATATTCGGTGGTCTTCTTGGTGCATATACAGCAGTACTTTTGAGTGCTTTTTCTGCACGCCCAGCATGGAATAGTCCAATGCTTTGGACATTGTTCCTTGCCTCGGGTCTTTCGAGTGCTGCTGCTCTTGTCCATTTAATTGGTAAAGACCCTGCCGAAAGGCATATGCTTGCCAAAGCCGACAATGGATTTTTAATTGCTGAATTAATCATTATTATCTTGATGATAATTGGATTTGTATCGTCCAGTCAAGTTCATATCGATGCAGCTCGTTTGATACTTTCGGGTCCGTTTGCTGCTGTTTTCTGGGTTTTTGTCGTTTTTATTGGAATTATTATTCCTTTCATTATTCAAATTTTATCGGTTAATAATAAAATACCCCATACTAATGTTGCTCCAATTCTTGTGATGATAGGTGGGTTAATTCTTCGATTCATTGTTGTATATGCTGGGCAATATAGCCATTGGAGTCGAAATGTTTTTACAGGTTATTAATAAATATAAAGGAGGAATATGGAACAGGAGTTAAAAACAGAACAAGTTGAAGAAAAAGCATTCCATCGTGAGCTTTTTCCCGAAAAGCCCTATTGGAACCCGTATTTTGCGGGAATCGGTTTAGGCTTGGTTTTGCTGTTCGCATTTGTGGTAATGGGGCGAGGTCTGGGTGCCTCCGGTGCAATGTCAACAATTGTTGCTACGAGCGTTGCCAAAATTGCTCCCTCACATGCAAGTGGTAATGAATTTTACAAAAATTATCTTACGACCGAGGGAAATCCACTGAAAGATTGGCTTGTATTCGAGGTTCTCGGTGTTCTCGTTGGTGGATTTATTTCAGGATTATTTGCCGGAAGGATAAAAGTTAAGATTGAAAAAGGCGAACGAATATCGAACGCCAAACGGCTACTATTCGCATTGATAGGTGGAGCTTTGATGGGCTTTGGTGCAAAACTTGCCGGAGGTTGCACAAGCGGTCAGGCACTAACCGGCGGTGCACTTTTGAACTTAGGCAGTTGGTTATTTATGCTTTCGGTTTTTGCTGGAGCTTATATGTTGGCATATTTTTTTAGGAGGGTCTGGCTATGATTGCACCATTCTATAAGTTTGGATTTTTTGGCGAAGAATTTAGCCTTATCATTGCGTTTATTATCGGAATTGGTTTTGGTTTCTTCCTTGAACGAGCTGGTTTTGGTTCAGCTCGTAAGCTTGCCTCGCAATTCTATTTCTACGATATGACGGTTTTTAAAGTGATGTTCACTGCCATTATTACTGCAATGTTTGGCGTTTATTTCTTGGGTGTTTTTGGTATCCTCGATATTAATTTGATTTACTTTACCCCAACATATGTTGTTCCTCAAATTGTTGGTGGTTTTATTCTGGGCTTTGGTTTTATTATCGGGGGGTATTGTCCTGGCACTTCCGTTGTTTCGACATCTGTTGGAAGAATCGATGGATTGATTTTTCTTGTTGGTGTTTTTCTGGGGATATTTATTTACGGAGAAATTTATCCTTTGATTTCGAACTTTGCAACTTCAACTGCTATGGGTAAACAAACTCTCTATGGGTTCTTGCATATACCTTATGGTGTTGCAGTCTTTTTTGTAACCTTGATTGCTGTTGGAGGATTTGCTGGTGCTTCGCGTCTGGAAAAAGTGTTTCAAAAGAAACTTTTCGGAGGTGAAAAATGAAATGTCCATATTTTTCAATTAACCAACGCTTAGGTATTTTTGCAATTATCCTTGGAATTATTGCTTTGTTAGCAAAAGATCCAACGAAGGCTTCTTTTGTAAGGGTTGACCCAAATAGGTTAATTTTGGAGTCGCATTCAACTTCAAAGTTTATTGAACCATTGGATTTAGCCGAGAAGCTTATCGCTGGGAATGAGTATTTCACTATTGTTGACCTTCGCAATCCGAATGAGTATGAAAAAGGAACTGTTCCGAATGCCATTAACTTGTCTGCCAAAGATTTGCTCAATGGTGAATTACAACGCAATGAAAAGATAATATTACTTTCTGATGATGATACAAAGAGTTTGAATGCTTGGTTGGCTTTGAAATCGCTTGATTATCGAAACGTAATGATTTTGAAAGGTGGTTACAAAGGTTGGGTTGAGCAAGTTTTGTTCCCAAGTATTCCTGCGGATTTGGCTGAAAAGGAAAAAGATAAATTTGAAAAAATCAAACAAATCTCTTTGCATTTTGGAGGGTCTCCGAGACTTATTTCTGGCGGGCAAGCAATCGAGATGCAGACTGTTGGGGTTCAACAACCAGCAATGCAAGCTCCAAAGCAAAATGTTGTTTCGCCTAAGTCTTCGGTACAAGGTAAGCCAAAACGCGAAGGATGTTAGCTCTTTGATATTACACTCCGAGTCGTTTGCCCTAAGGAATTAAGGTTCTATGGGAAACGACCGATGGGTTTGGATGGAAACGTCCAAGCCTCCCGAGGCGTTTGCCGAATTGGAAAGGAGTTGTTTTAGTTTATAAAATACACTTTTCCCTTGTCCTTTCGGCAAGGGATTTTTTTTTGAAATTTACAATGAACAGAAATGAACAAAATATTTTAGTTTTCTTTGCAGGTTTATGGTCAGCGATTGAAGTCTCGCTTGGTACTATTCTATCGCTTTCGAAAATCCCATTTCGAGGATTACTGCTTGCCTCGATAGGTTGTTTTTTTATCGTTTCCTTTCGGTACATTGTCGACAAACCAAGAGTGAGTATCTATTTGGCTTCGATTGTAGCAGTTGTTAAATTGATTTTTTCTCTCGGGGCGGGTGGTTTCAATTCTGCTGTTGCAATATTTTTGGAAGGCTTGATTGCCGAAATCATCTTTTCGGTTTTGAAAGCAAATTTGATTTCTTCGAGTCTTGTCGGTGGCGGAGTTGTCCTTTATCCGTTTTTTCATAGTCTTGTCACTCAAACTTTGATTTTTGGTGTCGACATTTTCAGAATCTACAACAAAATTCTTGGTGAAATTCAATTGCTTTTTGGAAAAACAAGCAAATTCACTATCTTTGAATTAATAATCATTTTCGCTTTGATTTACTTTCTTGTTGGTTGTGTTGTTGGTCTTCTTTCCTTTTATTTTGCAAAAAAAGTGGTTAAACCAATTTTAGAACCTAAAACAGGCAATGAATCGGGATAAACTCAAAGTCGTGTTATTGCTTTCGCTTTTATTTGTTGGATTTATTTTAAATAATATCATTGTATTTCTTTTTCTAAATCTTTTGTTATTAGTTGTTTTTCCAGCAAATGAGAGGCAGAATCTTTCATATCTACGGAAACCAAAATTTTTGCTTTCAATAACTCTTATTTCCGTTTTACCTTTGTTGCTTTCTTATTGGAACGAGAACAATTTTATCGAGACATTGGTTCTTGTATCGAAAGTCCTTTTGCGAGCATTGTTTGTTTTGCAAATAATGAGTATACTTTACAACAGAATAAATAAAGATAGAATCGTTTGGTATTTCGATAAAATTTTTCCTCATTTCCAAGAGAACTTGGAATTAACAATTGAAACTATGACAAAATTGAAGCAAAATCTTATCGAAAATAAGTCGCTTATTTTTACTAATGCGCTTTGGAAGAAACTTGTTTTCCATCCGAAAGCTACGCTGAAGAACCTGATTGCAAGAGCTTGGACTGTTTATTTGGCAAACAGAAATGATTAACTTAACTTTAATTTTTGGCGAAAAAGGTAGTGGTAAAACGACTTTTGCAAAGAATTATGTTCAAAAACAAATAGCCATCGGGAAGAAAATTTTTGGGGTCATATCTGAATTTGATTTCAGTAATCCTTCCGAAAAGTCATATTATGCTATTCAAATTCCAAGTAAAGAGAGGTTTTTATTATGTAGCACAAATAATGTTGCAGAAACCAAGTTTGAAGATTGGAAATTCTTCTATGAAACTTATGAGATTTGTTCAAAATACATTTTGGAAAACTTTGCTAATGCCGAAGCCATTATTATTGATGAAATTGGACAACTCGAACTTGAGGGAAAGGGATGGCATCCACTTGTTTCTAATCTTTTGCAGAATTATAATGGGGAATTAATCTTAACCGGACGTTCTTCTCGTCTTGCACCTTACTTTAAATTTTTTGTTGAGAGTAGTTTTGCAAACAAATTGGCTTCTGTTTCTCAAATTCATTTAGAGAAAGATGGAGATGGGAAATAAAACTTTAAAAATCTTTCATTTTTTGCTTTATTGTTGGGGTAACTTATGAATTGCCCCTGAAAAAACATTCCATCCTACTTAATAGAACAAACTTCATAGGAAATAGCATCAGGGCGATAACTTTGGAACAGGGAGTTGACACGTAGGTTCGCCCCTTCAAGTATTTTTCAAACATCGGATGTTTTGCAAACATCCGATGTTTTTTGTAATGAATTCCGTTAGGGTCACGAACGAGGGTTTTCGGTCAGGCAATAAAGTAATTTAATATCTTGGAGGGACGAATGATTATTCGCCCCTACAAATTAGTTGATTATCTCAGAAATTCCTTTAGTTTGTTTAAAGAATTTTTGGTAAAAAGTTTAATGAAAAAATATATTTATTTTTATTTTTTTTCTTAATTTTGTCTTTTATAAATTTTAGTTTATTTTAAATTTTGAATCATTTAGGTAGAAATTCGAAAACTGCGGAAACAAAACAAATATACCACAAGAGTTCTTGGTTTCATTTAAGAGCAAAGCTGCATGGGCAAAGCAGCATTTTAGCTTTCGAAGGCTGGGTTTTCCCAGCCTTTTTTTTTGCCTTTTTTAAATTTCACACCAAAAAGCGAGAAGAAAAAAGGGTAAGAATTTTACCCGCCTGTATGTTTAACAATAACAAATTAAAGGAGGTCTTATGTCCAAAAACACAATTATTCTCAAAGGCTTAATTTATCAATCTGCGTTGGAATTTTTGTGGCAGGAAGGGTTCATCGGAATTCCTTATCCTGGAATCACCAATGCAACGGGTTCGTGCGAAGCAGTTAGCAATGTGTTTACCCTGAACGAAAAGCCGTTTCTTACACTTTCGCAAACAGTTCAACTGCATCTTGAACGAGATATTATGCAAAATGGCTTGCCGAGAATGTTTTCGACAAATAGGTCGTTCCGCAAGGACAACAGCCAATGGCATTCCGATGGTCGCCATCTGAACGATTTTGAACTTCTGGAAACGGAAGCATTGGATACTGACCTTAATTGGCTTTTGAAACATTGCAGGGATTTGCTGAACTATATTTTCGTTAATGTTCTGAATGTTTCCTCGAAATATGGATTGCTTACCCCTGAACAACATCATAATTTATACATCTACTATGAGAAAGGTTTCGAAATAATTACTTATACCGAAGGCGTCGATATTTTGCAAAAGGAATATAAAATAAACATTAATTGGGGGGATGATTTAAAATCGGAGCACGAACAAAAACTTGTGGAATATTTTGATAAAAATTTAATGATAACACATTATCCTGAATCGATAAAGTTTTTCAATATGAAGTTGACTCGTAATTGCGACCCAGAAAGGCAAACATGCGAATGCGTCGACGTAATTCTTAAACACTCGGGTGAATCCATTGGTGGCTCCGAAAGGGAATATGATTACGAAATCCTTCGCAAACGACTCTACGAGGGAACGATGATAAAACAGCTTCGCCAGTTGAAAAATTTACACGATAATAAACCAGAAGAGATAGACCAAGTATTCGAAGAGTATTTAGACCTTTTCAAAAACAACCCACAAAGAAGGTCTGGAATGGGTATGGGTTTTGGAAGAGTTACCCAATTCATTCTTGGCTCGAAAGAAATAGTGCCGTTTTAAAAATTTTCATAATTGTCAAGGATAGGAGGGAATAAATTTCCGTCCTATCCCTTCCCTTTTTTAAATTTTTTTTAAATTTGTTACTTTTTAATATTTAAATTTTAATATGGCTGAGAAACAAAGAACTATAAAGCGACCAATAAGTTTAACTGGAATTGGAATTCATTCGGGTGAAGAAACAACGATAACTTTCCATCCGGCTCCGGAAAACTATGGATATCGTTTTGTTCGGGTTGACCTTCCTGAACCCGTAGAAATTCCCGCTCTTGTGGATTATGTTGTTGACCTTTCTCGGGGAACAACGCTTGGGATTGGAGATGTTAGAGTTTTGACAGTCGAACACGTTCTTGCTGCTCTCGTCGGTTTAAGAATTGATAATTGCCGAATTGAGTTAAATGGAAAAGAGCCACCAGTGATAGATGGGAGTTCTTTGCCCTATGCCGAAAAGCTACTTGAAGCAGGGATTGTTGAACAGGAAGCCGAGCGAGAATATTTCGTTATCGATGAAACAGTCCGATACACGAACGAAGAGAAAGGCGTCGATATTGTTGCTTTGCCTACCGATGATTACAGAATTACTGTGATGATAGATTATTATATTCCTGCTCTGGGTAGTCAACATACTGGTGTATTCAATCTTGAAAAAGAGTTTCTCACAGAATTTGCTCCTGCGCGAACATTTTGTTTCTTAACCGAAGTAGAAGAACTTTATCGCCAAGGTTTAATTAAAGGTGGAAATCTTAATAATGCAATTGTTATCATCGATAAAGAACTTGATGAAAATGAATTGAAGAAGTTGCAAGAACTTTTCCAAATTGAACATTTGCCCGAGCCAAAAGGAGGAATTCTGAATGGAACAGGACTTCGTTTTAAAAATGAACCCGCTCGGCATAAGCTTCTCGATATGCTTGGCGACCTTGCTTTGATTGGAGTTCCCATAAAAGCACAGATTCTTGCTGCTCGGCCGGGGCATGCAAGCAATATTGAGTTTGCAAAGAAAATTCGCAATCTCTATTTGAAAAAGCTACCCTTCCTTAAACTTCAAGGCAAGAAGGGAAAAGATGCATTGATGGACATTTACTCCCTTCTGAAAATTATGCCCCATCGTTATCCATTTTTACTTATTGATAGAATAATCAACATTGACCCCGATACAAATACAATCATTGGAGTTAAAAATGTTACAGTGAATGAACCATTTTTTATGGGGCATTTTCCCGAAAAACCTGTTATGCCGGGCGTTTTGTTAATCGAAGCGATGGCACAAACAGGAGGGTTAATGCTACTAAATTCTGTTGATGCATCCAATAAACTTCTGCTGTTTATGGGGATAGATAATGCAAAGTTTCGAAAGCCTGTAATTCCCGGAGACCAACTCGTAATGCAAGTACAAATGGTAGGGAAAAAATTTAATACATATAGATTCCACGGAGTTGCTACTGTAAATGGTCAGGTCGTTGCCGAAGCCGACCTGCAAGCAGCGCTTGTCGACCGAAATATTCAATTATAAAAGGGATATTATGGCTATAACGCAACATCCAACTGCAATTGTTTCGCCGAAAGCCCAAATTGATGATAATGTAAAGATTGGACCATTCACAATTATTGAAGACGATGTTCATATTCACGAAGGAACCGAAATCATCTCCAATGCTTATATTGCCAATGGTGCAACAATTGGTAAAAATTGCCTGATTTTCCCGGGCGTGGTCATTTCTACAAAACCACAAGATTTGAAATACGACAATTCACCAACGAAAACGGTCATTGGCGATAACAACGAAATTAGGGAGTATGTTACAATTCATCGTGGTTCGCAAGCAACAGGTGTTACCATTGTTGGAAATAACAATTTAATTATGGCTTATTCCCATATTGCACACGACTGCCGCGTTGGTGATTATAATGTGCTGGCAAATGTTGTCCAACTGGCTGGTCATGTGCATATTGAAGATTGGGTTGTGATTGGTGGAGTTGTTAAAATTCATCAGTTTTGCAAAATTGGTTGCCACGCAATGGTTGGCGGGGATGTAAAAGTTACTAAAGACATAGCTCCATACACTCTTGTAGGAGAAAATCCACCAAAAGTCGATGGTATAAACAAAATAGGGCTGAAAAGGCGTGGCTTTTCGCCCGAAGTTATTAAAGAGATTGAAGAATTTTACAAAATGGTATTCCATTCGGGTTTGAACAATACTGATGGCATTAATAAGTATCTCGAGCTTCATCCCAATGGCATTCTTCCCGAAATACAGCATTGTATTGAATTTATCCAAAAATCTCAACGTGGTGTTTACAGGTAATTCTTTTTTATAATCCTAATCAAATTTAAAAAAAAACAGGGCTGGTGTAAAGCATCCAGCCCTTTTGTGTTTAAAGGGAAAGATGGTCAAACTTTATAATTCTTTTAGAACTTGTCGAATGATATCAATGCCTTCGTCAATATCGTTTTTTGTTATGCACAATGAAGGACGGAAGCGAATCGATTTCACACCCGACCCAAGAATGAGCAGGTGGTGTTTGAATGCTAAGTCTTTGAATTTGTTACGTTTTTCGTTATCGGGCAAGTCGAAGGCACAGAACAAACCACGACCTCGAACATTGCTTATGTATTGGGGGAATTCCATTTCGAGGGTATGAAGCTTTTCAATCAAATACTGCCCCATATTTCGTGCATTTTCCAAAAGATTGTCCTCTTCGATGATTTCAAGATATCGTGTGGCACGAACCATATCTACAAGATTTCCGCCCCAAGTTGAATTGATTCGGCTGGATGTATGGAAAACATTATCCGGAACTTCATCCAGTTTTTTCCCAGCTAAAATACCGCACACTTGCATCTTCTTTCCGAAAGTCATTATGTCGGGTTTGACGTTCATTTGTTCGTGTGCCCACATTGTGCCAGTGATTCCCACCCCAGTTTGAACTTCGTCGAAAATTAATAAGCAATCGTTTTCATCTGCAAGTTCTCGTAAAGTTTGCAGGAACTCTGGACGGAAGTGATTATCGCCACCTTCACCCTGAATTGGCTCAATGATTATAGCGGCAATGTCATCCGGGTTGTCTTTAAATGCTTTTTTGATTTCTTCAATAGCCCTCTGCTCCAATTCCAATGTGGTTTTAAGATTTTCCCCTTCAAAAGGGAAAGTCATTTTGGGGTTGGTTATTCTTGGCCAGCCTTCAAATTTTGGGTAATACATAATTTTCGTAGGGTCAGTATTTGTAAGGCTCATTGTATAACCCGAACGGCCGTGAAAAGCTTCACGAAAATGAATTATTTTGTGTCCTTTCTCTTCAGTTATACCTTTTTGGAAGTTCTTCCTCACTTTCCAATCGAAAGCAGCTTTCAGTGCATTCTCGACTGCAAGAGCGCCTCCTTCGATGAAAAAGGCATATTGAAAATGTTCTGGGACGGCAACCTTGAAGAAGGTATTTACAAAGGTCGCCATCTCTTCGGTGTAAATATCAGAGTTCGAAGGTTTGTTAACAGCGGCATATTTTAAGTACTCGAGGAATGAGTCGTCGAGCATCTTAGGATGATTCAATCCTAATGGCAAAGAAGCGAAACAGGTGAACAAATCACGGTAATTTTCGCCTGTAACTTTGTCGACAAAGAAGCTGGGATTACTTTCATATAAATCAACAACTAATGGGAACCCATCAACCAGCATATGCTTTTTTAATGTCTCAAGTACTTTGGGACCTTCTACAAAGTATTTTGGAACATAACTAGAAACTTTCACAAACATAATTTCCTCCTTTCTTAATTAATAAATTGAAAAGAATTTAACTTGGTAATGATGAAATTAGATTAAAGCGAGGGAATAGAGGATAACAAAAGAATTAATGTTAAAAGTAAATGCAAGATGTAGTAGGATGGGAAGGAACCACCCCGAATGGTGCCTCGAAAAATATTAATACTCGCTTTTAAAGTTTTCCATCTCATCGCAACAAAATTAACGAAAAATACGCGAAAATCTTGTCATTTTTCCAACTACAAATCAATTTTTAAAAAATTGACAAAAAATTCATTGAAAATTTTATTTGTTAAAAAAATTTATTTGTTAATTTTGCTTTTGTTATATAAATTATAATTTTGAGAAATTATTAAGTTTGAAATTTAATTTTGATAATAGAGTATGTTTTATTAAAAAAACGAGGAAATTGTAATGAATGCAAAAAGCAGATCTAGAAAGCCTGTTGAAGCCCAATTGAAGCGATTGGGTCCAACCCAAGTAATAATTTTTCTTGGGCTATTGATTTTCTTCTTCATTTTCTTTTTCCGCACGATCATCCCTTGGGGGGTTGCACAGTTTGTGGTTCCTTTGTTTAAACCGAGCGGGGATAAACTCGAGAAAATCGGCTTTGTAAAATTCAACGGATTGGTTTGGGCATCGACAACGAAAGAAAAAGCCGAGGAGATTATAAAGCAAGGACGAATAGAAATTTCCAAAGATTTGATTAATAAAGAATACATTTTTGACTTCACCTTTAAGCCTCGTAACGAAAAAGAACATGGATATGTTAAGGAATCACTTCAATTTTATGTTAAGTCTGAAGTAATTGGCGAGAATGCAATTATTTTGGACCCTGAGCTCGGTTTTTCGATTTTAGCTCTCGACCTTGCTTTAGTCTTAGCAGTTTTTCTGACAATGGTTATGCCGACTAAGTTTGGATTTATGTCCCTTCTTTTCGACCGACAAATCGATAATACCAAGACAAAGATACGTTTACAAACAGGATTCCCAGAAGAAGTTGTTGAAATTCTTGTTATGCCCGATGACCAATTGATGCAGAAGGATAGGGATGAAGTCGAAAATGCTTTCCGTCTGGTTTGGGAACGAACTATTGGCGAAGAAATGTCCTCCCCTCGTCGTTCAATACAATTTGAAGACCTTTTTGATGAAACTACCGACATTGTGAAATTCCGTAACATAACCCTTTATAGCCGAATTAAGGATTACTTCTCCGATTTCGTTCTGAAAGAGATTGAAGATACCAAGGATGGTTTGCTCTGGCGGCGTAATCATTTCCTTGTATTCAAAGGATTACGTTTGTATATGGCTCACCACTTTACCGAAAAGTATTCCAACAATGTTACGGGTTTGGCATATGGCGGTGCTGCTTTCTTGATTGTTGCGGTAGGTATCCGAGGGTTGAAGTTTATCCCCGCTACTAAGCCATCCTTCATCCTTCTGGCTATATTCCTTGAATTTACTATGTTGTCGATGCTTTCGATAACATTAATTTACACCGAAGAAGAAGAACGAATGGACAGAATGCTTAAAAAAATGGAAGATGCGAACAAAAGTCAGCTCGAAGCATTGCGCAGTCAACAATATGATATACATCAGTTGACATCAGTTCTTGTTGGTCAATCGGCTGAGATCATAAAAAGCAGGGTTGAAAAGGCTATTTCCGAATACCTTACCAGCGACGACCACGTGAAACGAATGATTGCCGAGGAAATTAGCCAGAAAATTCTAATTGGTCTTAAGGAATCTTTCCTTAACCAAGAGGAAAAGTAAACTTATTTTAAATTGCAATTAATTAGGGGCTGTCTCGGGGGTGGGACAGCCCTTTTTGTTTTCTCCACATTATGAGTGGTTGAATTAATTGCGGAATGGTATTGATTGGCTTGTAGTGATTTAAGCAATTTGGTAATTGCTCAATACAATCCACTCTATTTTTGAACTTTAATAATTTATCATAATTTGTTCTATTGTTGGGACAATTTATGAATTACTCCTGAAAAAACATACCATCTTACCCATAAAACAAAACGTCATAGAATGTAGTATCAGTTGCGAAAACAGGAACAAGAAGCGAATGCGCTGGTTCGCCCCTACAAGTATTTTTCAGACATCGGATATTTCGCAAACATCAGATGTCTTTTTGTAATGATTTCCGTTAGGGTCACGAAGGAGAATTATCGGCCAAGCCTCAAATAATTTATGTCTTCAAGGGGCGAATAATTATTCACCCCTACAACAAAACTTGTTTCGGGCTCTCAAAGTTTTTTGTCATTTCTGTTTCGATTTATAGATAGAAAAAGATTGTAACAAATTTCCTACAATTATTGTTATTTTACTTTGTCTTTTACTTTTAAAAAAGTTTTTGGTGATGAGAAACTTAAAGTTTTTGTTTTTCTTATATTTCTTTGCTATTGCAAAAAGTTTTGGGCAAACTCCCGAGGAGGAACTCGCTCGCATCGTTGAGTCTTACAAACTACCTTTGGAATTTCGTTGGTACAATTCACAAAAGGAATATGTTCAAATTCTAACAAATTCTGACCAGATTTATCGGCTTCCTGCGAGTAAAATTCTTGAAAAGGCAAAGGATTTTTACGGAAAGAATGTTGAATATTTTCATCTCATGCACAAAGGCAGGGAAATTCCTATTTATATCGTTTCCCAAGATGAATTATTTGACGAAACCGACACTCTTGTGTTTGTTGGGTCGAGGCCTCGTGGAGATACTACCTGGTTCGATAGCTTTGAACAAAGTGAATCTTTCTTTTTCTACTACGACGAGAACTATTCGAGTAAAAAGTTCGAACCAATTAGTTTTGATTCGGATAAGCAGAATGTTATAAATTCAATTTCTCGCAGTTTACATTTTGAAGAGCATCATCAATATTCGATTGGAGTGCCCGAATTCTCATCGCAAACTATGAATGGTGAAGGTTGGGTTTGGGAATTACTTTCCCCGAGCGACGATTACATAAAACAAAGCAATCTCAAATTCTCGAAAATTCTTTATCCAACTACCCAAGTCGATTCTGTTGGATTTCGGTTTTTCGCTTTTAGTAGTAAATTCGATTCGGTAAAGACAATGCATAATTTGGCTATTTTAATTAATCAAGATACTGCAGTTAAAGGAAGTTTCCCTCCTGGGAAAAATATTATAATTGATTTCAAATACCCATCAAATAAGTTGAAATTTGGAGTTAACGATTTCGAAGTTGTAAATTTGGGCAATTACTCGAGCAATGGACAATTGATAATTCCCGATGCTGTTGGTTTTCAGTATTTCGAATATTCGGGAATGGACATTCCTTTTTCACAAAATGGGTTCATAAGTTTTCCTGTGGATAGTTCCTTTGGTTTTTCGTCGTTAATCTTACACAATTTTAAGTCTACCGAAGTAATTTTATTCGATACTTTGAATCAAGGGTTTGCAAAGATTCGCGGTTTTCCTTCCGTTGCCTTTGCAGTAAATGTTTCAAAACAAAGCATTTTCGTTTCTTTTGGTGATTCGACATTCCAAGACAACCGCAAAGGGTTACACTGCTTTGTTTACGACAGCCTCGAGAAAGTAATAAAATATTGGTATTACCCCGAAAATTCTAAAAAAATCGTGAATGATTTAAAAAATATTGCTCTTAACTCTATTTATCTTGTTGTTTTTAATGGGGAAAGAATTGAAAATGAAGTGATAGATTTCTTTATCAATGAAGGTAGCACCGAAGTTTCGAAAGCTCGTTCCAATCAGAACTGGGTTTTCAGTAGAAAGAAAGGCGAGGCGAAAAAGTTTGAAATTGCAAGTTCCGAGGTAAACACTAAGCTTTATGGCTATTTCAAAGCCAATTATTCACGAACTTACTCGGTTACTTTAAACTTCCCCGATGGCTTTAAACAAGGATTTCTTTATGTTGCTGATAACCAAAGCATTCCTTTTGCCCAAGTTAACTCTGTTGAAGTGTCGAATCTTTTTTCCGATACAAACCAAGCCGATGTAATTGTAATTGCACCTCAGATTTTCGCTGATGTTGCACGAAAGTACATTGAATATCGGAAGCAAACGTACCCTGAATACAATTTTTACCTTGCTTTGACCGAAGATATTTACAAAGAGTTCAACTTCGGGAAAAAGTCACCAGACGCAATTAAACGTTTCCTTGTTTGGGCTTATTACAAATGGAAAATGCCAAGATATAAATTTGTAACACTGTTGGGAGATGCAAGTTTCGACACAAGGAATGTTCTGCCGTATAGTGTTTATAAAGACTTCGTTCCTGCTTTCGGATGGCCACCAACTGATTATTGGTATTGCTTGCTCGAGGGAAAGGATTTTGTGCCCGATGTTCACATAGGCAGAATTCCAATTAAAACGATAGAAGAAGGATATTCATACATTGAGAAAATCCAGGAATACGATAATGCTTTAACTTCGCCTTGGATGAAGAAGTTCCTATTTCTTAGCGGTGGGACAAATCCTGCTGAACGAGATTATTTTTACGACCGTTTGAAAGGTGAATTTGCGGATTACCTTTTGGCTTATAGCCCGATATGCGTTCAAACACAAGTCATCCGTAAGAGTGATGAAGTTGTTGGAAGTGAAGCCGATGCAAGTTTCATTCGCTCTGCAATCAACGATGGAGTACAAATGATGTTTTTCGCAGGGCATGGCTCTGCAAAAGTTTTCGATACCGATGGATGGAAGGTGCAAACATTGAACAATAAAGGGAAGTATGGTTTCTTCGGCTCTTTTTCGTGCAATACCGCTAACTTTGCTGAACCAACTTTAATCTCTCGAAACGAGGAGTATACGATTTATCCCGAAAAGGGTTTTGTCGCAACAATTGGGTCGGGTGGTGTAAGTATCCGGCTTTATTCCTTGTTGCTTGCTGAGAACTTTCTTAAAATTATTGCCGACAGCACGATAAAAACGGACAACTTCCTTGAACTTTTCGATTTGGCAAAGTCTTGTCAAATTTCTGCCTCACAAGACTTTTTTAACATTTTAACAATGTATCACTATGTTTATCTCGGCGACCCATTGCTGAAAATGAGAATCAGGCGACAACCCGATTTGTACTTTTTAGACAACAAAGTATCGATTACTAACGAATCCGGGAGAACAACTATAACCCAAAATGATTCTCTATTCATTATTCGAGGTGTTATTGGTAATTCTGGTTTTGCTACCAAAGAATCTTTTAATTTGGTACTAAATCATCAGTTTAATGGGAAAACAATTCCCGAGGATTTGCGCATACGCCGATTTAATGAGGCTTGTTCCCTTATCGAATTTGAATTTCGGATTCCCGTTCGCCAGCAAATAGGCATTCATAGATTCCAACTAATAATTGACCCAGAGCATAGAATAAATGATTATGATTTTGCGAATAATTCTTTGAACTACGAAATATATGTTTATTCTTCCTCTTTATTCCCTGTTGAACCCCAAGCCAACTGGGATGTTAATGTAACAAATCCATTGTTTAGATTTATAGACCCGTATTTTAATGAAAATCAACAAAACTACTTGTTTAAAATCTATACTGAACCCGATACAAATTCAGCTCTGATATACTCTTCTCGAAATGAGGAAATCCAAAAGAGCAAAATCAAAATCGACTGGCTGCCCAGTTTTAATTTCCCGACTGGGCATTTCTGGCTGTATGCAAGGAAACTTTCGAACGATACTAATTTTCAAAATCAAACGCTCTGGATACCATTCCATTTTGAAAATAGCAGTGTCATTCCATTTACTACTCTTTCATACAAAGAGAAATCGGAATTCGCAAATTTTGAGTTAAGAAATATATTTTTCGATACGCTTTCGAATGCTTTAAGATTGGAGCCTTATAAAATTCCCTACAAGATAATGGAAGCCTCGGGCAATAAACGCTCCGAAAAGGGTAAAGAAATCACTGTTAACAATAAAGTTTATGTTACAATGGCGCCCGACCTCGATATTGTTGGCTTCCACGTTGTAATTATTTCGCACGAAAACTTCTCTTTGAAAGAGTACCGAATTTTTGAAACTTGGGGGACTGACCCACCCGAGAAGGATTCATCCAGCATAAAACTTGTTCAATATTTAAGGGATTCTGTTCCCGATGGCGATTACATTTTTCTTGTAGCACATAGTTCTTCGCTTCGAGTGCCAATTATGCATAAGCTTTATGTTCCAAATAGCCCGGGCTCGCTCGACACATTGAAGGTTGCCTTGCGGGAATGGGGCAGTGTTTTTGCCGATTCGCTGGGTTCCCAAGGCTACTGGGGCAATTCATTCTTTTTTGTTGGCAGAAACTTTTTTGGCAAGAAAGTCGCAATCGACGAGGGATTCGATTTGGATGGCGATACAGTTCAATCCGAAGGCTTTCTAGTTCAAAATCCAAGAGAAGCTCGAATTCAAATCCCTTTGCTTGGTCCAGCAAAAAAGTGGAACCAATTGAAGATGCACTTCGAGGCTCCGCAAGACTCAATTAATCTCGTCGTATCGATTTATGGTATAAAATCGCTTTTGGATAAGGACAAAATATTACTTCTCAAAAGTTCTAATCTTTCGGAGATCGCACTTAATTCAATCAATGCACTTGAATATCCTTACCTATCGATAGAAGTGATTATTTCGAATCCCTATGAATCGAGCAACTTCGTTTGGAAAGATGTGTCCATTGATTTTATTCCTTCTCCTGAACTTGCTTTGGAAATTGTTGAACCGAATTTGCCCGCGGATAGTTTAATACTTCGTGGCGAAGAAATTGGTTATCTCTTGCGAATCCATAATCTTTCTAACCGCACTTCGAGCGATTCTACCTTTGTTACTTCTGTTTTGAAAACTCAGTCTCAAACCCAGGAGCTCAGCACATTTGTTTTGGGTGCAATTCCGCCAAATTCTTATAAGGAAATCAACGGCAATCTTGTTACCGATAAATTTGATACTAAAAACATTATTGAATTTTCTTGTTCGCAACCGAATTCTGAATCTTACGCTTTCAACAATCGGGACATTTTGAGTGTGAACCTTTTCGAAGATAATGTTCGCCCTGAAATTGTTTTGTATCTTGATGGTATGAAAATTCAAGGCAAAGAGTATGTTACTAAAAAACCTCAGGTTTTAATTGAAATTTACGATAACAGCAAATTAACTTTTGATTCAAATTCTACTACATTGCTAATAAATACAAAAAAAATCAACCTTGGGGAAAGAGCTAAATTTACAAATTACGGTCGGAATATTCCTTTGAAATGCTCTTATTCTCTTGATTCCGATGAACTTGAGTATGGACTAAACTACTTTACAATCTACACAACCGACCCAACGGGGAATAAAGATACGCTTGATGTACCAGTTTATGTTTCTCGCTTGGCGAAGATTGATTCGTGCGTTGTTGCTCCGAACCCTGTTACTAATGACGCTACATTTTTGATTAGATACCTTTCTCCCAAAGGCGGCGGATTAGCTAAAATCGACATCTTTGATGTTTCAGGCAAAAAAATAAGGACATTAACAAAAAACATTAATTTAAATGATGATTATATTTACTGGGATGGATTTGACGACAACGGACACTCGATTCCACAAGGGGTTTATTTCTTTTCGGTGAGTGTGTCGGGCGAAATTTATTCCGACCCAGTATTTGGGAAACTAATTAAGTTGAAGTATTGATTCTTCTGATTTTCACATCAATACTACTTTACTACAATCAATTTGTATGGCTTGATTTGATTTTGGCTTATATTGTTACAAAATATACGTCCAAAGGTATTTCCGCTGTGTAGAATATAAAAATTGGTAAAATCGAAAGAGAAACGAAAAATGAAAAAAAGCCTATTTCATTGCATTGCATTTCAAAAATTGAAATGAGGTTTTCATTTTAAATACCGAAAAACCAAAGCAAATTAATAAAAAAAATTAAAAGACAAAATTTTTGTGGAAGAAAATAACTGCGGGATTAACAAAAAAATTTTTCGAGAGTAAATCACCTGAATTTGTATGGATACAAAAATAGGTTTTCGCCAACTTTTTGATTTATCAAGGAATTAAGAGGGTTCTTGCGGTCCCGGAGGGACTCGAACCCCCGACACGCAGTTTAGGAAACTGCCGTTCTATCCTGCTGAACTACGGGACCTTTTAAGATACGAAATTACGAAATTTCTTTTTATTTATTTTTGTTTTTTTGCTTATTAAAAATGAGAAAGTTTGTATTCTTGCTATTTGTGGTGCTGTTGTTTTCTTGTAGCAAAAGGAACAATCATAATGTTATCGAGGCGACAGGGATTATTGAAGCCACCGAAGTTTTAATCAATTCTAAAGTTCCCTCCCAGATCGTTGAAATTAGAAGAGACGAAGGCGAAAAAGTTAAAAAGGGCGATACCCTTTTAATTCTTGATTTTGAAAGTTTGAAATATCAGCTGGAACAGGCTGAGTCGATGGAAAGGTATGCGCGTTCCCAGCTTGAATTGGTTCGCAAGGGTGCTCGTTTGGAGGATGTTATGGTTGCAGAGGAAAATCTTCGTCAAGCCGAAGAAAATTACAAAGTGGCAAAAATTAACTTCGATAGGGCATTGGATTTAAAATCTTCTGGTTCATTTAATCAAAAGCAATACGAAGAGGCAGAGTTGCAGATGAAATTAGCAGAATCTCGTCTTGCCCAAGCCAAGGCTAATTTGAATAAAATGAAGAACTTTTTCCGTCCCGAAGAAATTGCCCAAGCCGAAGCAAATTTGCAAAAGGCAATAGCGGTTAAAAATTCTGCATTGAAGAACTTCACAGAATGCTTTGTTTTGGCTCCTTCCGATGGTGTTCTGTTGAAAAAATTTGTTGAAAAAGGTGAATTCGTAACAATTGGTTCACCTTTGTTTAAACTTGGGAAGCTCGATACGGTAGAAATGGTTGTGTACATTCCCGAAAGCGATTTGGGAAAAGTTAAGCTGGGCAAAGATGTTGAAGTTTCAACAGATACATACCCGGGCAAAATATACAAGGGCAAAGTTATTTTCATTTCGAATGAAGCAGAATTTACCCCAAAAAATATTCAAACCAAAGACGAGCGAATAACACTTGTCTATGCGGTTAAAATCAGAATACCCAATGCGGAATCCGAGCTTAAGCCCGGAATGCCCGCTGATGCCAAAATTATTTTGAATTTGAATTAAGATGGCAGAAGTGCCCGTTATCTTTGTAAAAAATTTGACAAAAAAGTTTGGAAGTGTTTTAGCCAATTATGAAATCAATTTTTCAGTTAACCGAGGGGAAATTTTTTGTGTTGCTGGTCCCGATGGTGCTGGAAAGACAACTTTGATAAGACAAATTGCAGGCTCTATTAAGCCGACGGAAGGAACGATTCATATATTTGATGTTGACATTCAACACAACTTCGATGAAGTTAAAAGGAAAATTGGGTACGTTTCGCAAAACTTTTCCCATTACACAGATTTAACAGTTCGAGAAAATTTGGAGTTTTTTGCCGAGATTCATCAGATTCAAAACTTTTCGGATAAGTACGAGAAACTGATAAAATTTGCAAAGCTCGAAAATTTTCAAAATGTGCTTGTTGGTAATTTATCCGGTGGAATGAAACAGAAACTTGCTTTGATTTGTGCAATGATTTACGACCCCGAGGTTCTTTTGCTTGATGAACCAACAACGGGTGTGGACCCTATTTCGCGAAGGGAATTTTGGTTCCTGCTGAGCAGTTTGGTAAAAAGTGGGAAGACTATTTTGTTATCGACGCCATATCTTGACGAGGCAGAACGAGTCAATCGAGTTGCGTTGTTGAACCAAGGGAAAATACTTGTTTGCGATAGCCCCAAAAACCTAATAGAAAAGTTCAACAGCGACTTTGATGTGTTCGAAATCGTTGGTAAAGGGTTATCGGAAAGCATTGATTTATTTAAAAAGAAGTACGAAATCCAGTTGTTTGGCGATAGAATTAACGTTGTGATGCCAAAAAGTGAAAGAAATTTAAGCGAATTAAATGAATTTATCAAAGGAGTTGGATTGCCTGAGGTTGAAATCGAGAGGATTTCTCCAAAATTGGAAAATGTATTCATAAGTTTGATTAAGAATTAAAGTCTTATGTATGCAATTGAGGTAGAAAATTTAACGAAACGATTTGGGAATTTTGTTGCTGTCGATAATGTTGAGATAAAAGTTAAGCAGGGTGAAATTTTTGGGTTTCTGGGTGCAAATGGAGCGGGAAAAACCACAACGATTAAGATGCTTATAGGATTGCTCCCCCCAACGATTGGCAAAATTGTAGTGGGTGGGGTCGATGTTGTGAAATATCCACAAAAGGTTAAAGAAAAAATTGGCTATATGTCGCAAAAATTTTCTCTTTATAATGACTTGACTGTTGAAGAAAATCTGAATTTTTTTGGTAGAATTTATGGATTGAGTGGAAAAAGGCTGGAAGCTTTGAAAAGTGAATTGTTCGAAAAATTTGGGATTAGTGGATACGAGAAACATTTGACCAAAGAAATCCCAACGGGAATCAAGCAGAAATTAGCTTTGGGAATTTCCTTGTTGCATAAGCCCAAGATTGTGTTTCTTGATGAACCAACTTCGGGAACCGACCCGATTTCCCGAAGAAACTTTTGGGAAATTATTCAAGAACTTGCCAAAGAAGGCATAGCTGTTTTCGTTACTACTCATTATCTCGAAGAAGCGGAATATTGCAACACAATTAGCCTAATTCATCAGGGGAAAATTGTTGCCAATGGAAGCCCGACGGAACTTAAAAGAATTTTCGAAGACTATCCTCTTTTTGAAGTTGACTTTGGTATGCCCGAAGTGAATTTTGATTTTGCAAGCCAGAAATTTGATTTTGGGGAATTTGCCATATTTGGCTCAAAATTGCACTTTTCTTCGAAAATAAAGCAGCTCGGGGAAAGCGAACTTCGGGAGAGGTTGCGAAAGTTTTACTCTGCCACTGAAATTTCTGTCAGAAAGATTACTCCATCGCTCGAAGATGTTTTTATAAATTTCATTCAAAGCAAATATGCTTAATTGGGGAATCATCAAGGCGGTTGCAAAAAAAGAGCTTCGTCATTTGAAAAGAGAAACACGGATGCTTTTTGTTGTATTCGTATTTCCGTTATTCCTTTTGGTTGTTTTTGGATATGCTATAAACCTCGATGTTAAACACATCAGGCTTGCTGTTCTCGATTTTGAGAAATGCAAGGAAACAAGGGAATTTGTAAATTCCCTTATCAACTCTGAATATTTCGATTTCGTTGGTTATCTGGATAGCTACGTTGAACTACGGAAGTATTTGGACGAAGGCAAAGCTCAGATGTGCATTGTTTTCCCCAAAGATTTTTCACGGAAATTGATTCGTGGCGAAGAGGCACCAATTCAAATTCTTATCGATGGTGTAAATGGAAATACTTCGAGCATTGTTTACAACTATTCAAATTTGGTAGCGAATATTTATTCATTAAAATTTTTAAAAGACATTTACGGAGCAAGTTCATCTCGGTTGAATTTGACACCATTTGAACTTGAGCCAAGATTTTGGTATAATCCCGAGCTTAAATCCAGTAGGTTTTTGGTTCCGGGGCTGATTGGAATTATTATCATTTTAACCGGTGCAATAACAGTTTCATTATCAATTGTCAGAGAAAAAGAAAGAAACACGATCGAGCAGATTAATTTGGCTCCAATTAGAACAGTTGAATTTTTGATTGGCAAAATTCTTCCATATTTGGCTTTGGCTTTTGTAAATTCGATTCTTGTTGTTTTGCTTGGTAATTTAATCTTCGACGTTCCATTGAAGGGGAATTTTTTGTTGCTTATCCTTGCAATTTTACTCTACATATATGCGGCTGTCAGCATAGGAATATTCTCTTCGGTGGTTTCCGATAGCCAACTCGTCGCTTTCCTTTTGGTTGTGGTGATTTCGGTTTTGCCGTCGATGTTGCTTTCGGGCTTTATTTTTCCCATAGAAAGTATGCCTTTGGTGATTCAACTAATTACAAACCTTACTCCTGCTAAGTTCTTCTTAACTATTATTCGAAATCTTTTGTTGAAAGGGACTGGCTTCTTCTCGCTTTGGCAAAACTATCTTTATTTGTTGATATATGGAAGTGTATTTCTTGTGATGTCTGTTGTGCTTTATAAGAAAAACTTCAGAATTGTAGTATGAAGAAAATAATCTGGTTTGTTATTAAAGAACTTATTCAATTTCGAAGAGACAAAAAAGTGGTAGCAGTTGTGCTGATGGCACCTGTGATTCAATTAATTCTTCTCGGTTATGCTGCAAATATGGATGTAAAAAAGATTGATACGATTGTTATGGATTTAGATAATTCCACACTTAGCCGAAAGTATATATCATCACTGCAATCCAATGGTTATTTCATTATTTCAGGATATACAAGAAATTACGAGGAGTTGGGAAAATCAATTTCTACTGGTAAAAGTTTAATTGGAATTGTTATTCCCAAAGATTTTATGCAAAAAATTTACAGGAATGAGCAACCAAAGGTGCAAGTAATTCTTGATGGCTCAAACGGGAATAAATCTTCCATTGTTCTTGGCTATCTTTTTAATGTTACAACAGGGTTTTATAAACATTTGATTGCAGAAGAGCTTGTATCTGTTTCGAAAAAAGGTTATTTTCGGTACTCTGGTATAAGTCCGGAAATTCGTGTCTGGTACAATCCAGAGATGGAGACTCGCCGTTTTCTTTTACCTGGAATTGTTGCCCTTTTACTTTTGATTATTGCAATTCCATTGACTGCTATGGCTGTGGTTCGTGAGAAAGAAAGCGGAACAATAGAGCAAATCCTTGTTTCCCCTCTGAAGCCGTATCAGATTATAGCAGGGAAACTCATCCCATTTTTGATTATTGGTTTTATCGATTTTGTTTTTGTCCTTTTGGTAATGCGGTTCTGGTTTGGTATTCAAATCCGTGGCAGTGTTTTGCTTCTGTTTGCAACGGCATTCTTATTTGAGTTTTCGAATCTTGGAATTGGTTTGTTCATTTCAACATCATCTAAATCGCAGCAACAGGCTGTGATTGTTTCAGTTTTTGGTGTTATTGTGCCAATGATATACCTTTCCGGATTTGTTTTCCCCATCGAAAATATGCCGAAAATAATTCAACCCATTACGTTTTTGATTCCTTTGCGGTATTTTCTTGTGATACTCAGGGGAATCGTGTTGAAAGGTATTGGCTTTGTCGAGCTTTGGGTTCAGATACTTATTTTGTTAGGGTTTGGGGTCATTACGTTCGTTATCAGTTCCACTCGCTTTCGCAAAGTCCTACAATGATTAAAAGAAAGAGAGATTGAGCCATCCAATTTGATTTAAAATCAAATAAACTCCTCCTAAGAAAACCAGAAAGCCCGAAAATCTTTTTATTCCAGTTACAATTTTGGTTTTTTGGCTCCAAATCAAGTAAGATTGGACTTTGCCTGTAAGAGTTCCAATTGCGATGATAATCGAACAGTTTCCAATAGCAAATGCAAACAGCAAAGAAATCGAAAAAGGAAGATTGGTTTGGGCAGTTTGAAATACAGCCCCAAGAACTGGTGCCATATATGCGAATGTACAAGGACCAAGAGCAAATCCAAACAGTAATCCAAGTAGGAGTGGGGTCCAGAGCGAAATCTTTTTGCTTTGGGAGAGTCGAACACCGCTCCAATCCAATTTGATTATATCCATCAGGTATAATCCAACGATTAAGAAAATTGCAGCAACGAGATAATTCCCAAATGAACCAATGTCGCCCATAAGCCTGCCAAGAAGTGCCGTAACAGTTCCGATAACTGCAATAGTGAGCAAAGTACCAATCGAAAAGATTGAAGATACAATGAAAGTCTTTTTAAGAGATGTTATTTCTTTGGCACTGATGTAACTGACAATCAAAGCAATACTGGACAGATGGCAGGGCGATAGCAGAATACTTAAAATCCCCCATAAAAAGGAAGCCAAAATTGCCAAAAAGGATAATTCATTTACAGCGTAATATAATTTTTCGAAAAGGTTTTCGAACATAGTTCCCTCATTTTTTTAAAGGTTTTAAGCCTCGCTTTTGAAGGAGCTTATCTATCTCCTCTTCGGGGAAGAAACCTTCGTGGCGAAAGAATTCCTTGCCGTCCTTGTCTAAGAATACTTGAGTTGGTATAACTCGAATTTTGTACATTTCAGCGTATTTTTTTTGGTCGGTTTTCCAAACGTCGTAAAAAATTACCTTGAGTTGGCTTCCATACTTTGTTTCGAGTGACTTCATTATTGGTTGCATTTTTTTGCAAGGGATACAATTAACAGAGCCAAGTTCAATGAAAGTAACCAACGGTTTTGGTTCGTTTTTCTTTTCCTGATTTTGCGATTGCAACAAAGTAAATTGTAAGGTAAAAATCAAAGTAAATGCTAAAATAAAGAGCGTTTTGTTAAACGTCCCTTTTTTCATTTTTCCTCCTTGTGTTGTTTTAAGTAATTTAATTTTAGATAAGTTCCAATGGGACAATGGTCGACAATAATTCTTAGCTCTTTGTTTTTGGCAGTTTCCAAAAGTTCTTCGTTCCAGCATTCGGGTGGAAACCAAACGTAACAGCTCTTGTCGATATTTATCTGGTTAAGCAATTTTAAGCTATTTGATGGAGATAATGCAAAAACAATGTTTTGGATTTTAGAAGGGATTTCATCGAAGCTTTTGTAACATTTAATTCCGTATATTGTGTCATACTTAGGATTGACTGGGAAAATGTTGTACCCAACGTCGCACAAATTTTTAACTAATTTAAAGCCATAGGAGCTTTCGTTTGCCGATGCTCCGAGTATTGCAAATGTTTGTGTTGATTTCATCACCTCGACTGGGTCAATTTCCATTTTTAAACCTTATTTGTTAACAACAGATTGATTTTTAAATTTTTTCTCAAATGCTAATGCAAAGTTAACAAGCGAGATAAGAATTGGAACTTCGAGCAGTGGTCCAATAACAGTGGCAAAAGCCGCTGGCGAATTGATACCAAAAACTGCAATAGACACAGCAATTGCAAGCTCAAAGTCATTGCTGGCTGCACTAAATGACACTGATGTTGTTTGAGGGTACGAAAATCCTTTCTTTTTTAAAATGAAAAATGTTGAAAAAAACATTATTACGAAGTAAAAGAAATAGGGAATTGCAACTCTAATAACATCCATTGGCAACTCAAAAATTTTTTCGCCCTTAAGTGAGAACATAACAAAAATTGTAAAAAGTAGAGCCACTGGTGTTATGATACTTATCTTAGGGATAAATTCTTTGTGATACCAATCTTTGCTTTTGAGTTTAATCAAAAAAAAGCGAGTGGTGATGCCCAGTAAAAAAGGAATCCCTAAGTAAATCAAAACACTACTTGCGACTTCAATTATTGAAATGTTCACAAGGTGTGATTTCATCCCGAAAAGGGGAGGCAAAATTGTTATAAAGATGTATGCATATATTGAATATGTTAGAACCTGGAACAAAGCATTAAAGGCGACAAGCCCGGCGGCGAGTTCGGAATCTCCGCGTGCAAGGTCGTTCCAAACTAAAACCATAGCAATGCAACGAGCCAGACCCACAAGAATGACCCCATAGGCAAATTCTGGCTTGTCGGGCAAGAAAACCATTGCCAGAAGGAACATAAGGATTGGACCAACAATCCAATTTTGTATTAAAGAGAATGATAATAAACGAAGGTTGCTAAATACTACTGGCAATTCTTCGTATCTAACCTTAGCTAAAGGTGGATACATCATTAGAATTAAGCCGATAGCAATGGGTATATTGGTTGTGCCTCGGCTCAAAGAGTTCCAAAAATTTGCGATTGATGGATAGAGCGAACCTACTCCAACTCCAATGAACATAGTAAGGAAAATCCACAGGGTTAAATACCTGTCGAAAAAAGAAAGCTTTTTAGATATGGTTGCCATATTATCCTTAATAATTTAACCAAATAACAAAATGACAAAATTAACAATAAATTTTATTTCTACAATGAAAATTGAAAGAAAATGTGAAATATTTGGATGGATTAAATTTTGTGGAGATGGCGGGAGTTGAACCCGCGTCCGGAGTGTTTCGACTGTAGTGCCTACATACTTAGTCGTTCTTTGAATTTCGCCTTTACGCGAACCGAACGACAGGTTTCGTAAAGGCTATCGGTTGAATTTGTCGCAAATGGACCAACCGAAAAATCCATTTGCCAGCCTATCTAAATGCGACACCTATCGGAAAACCGATAGGCAAGTTTTCCGACAGATGGGCTGCTTTAATTAATTAGGCAGCCAAAGCGTAATTGCTTTCGGCATTTTTTGTTTGCCGTTTGGATTTACGTGCAGCCACGGCAAAGCACGGTATGCCACTACAAGCCTCCTTCACCCCGTCGAAGCCATTTCATCCCCTCAAAGAGCGTTCACTTTTTTCGACGAAATTTTCTTTTTTTTATTTCAACCACTTAACCTTTTGTAATTTTGTATTCCGGGTGATTAATTATGGAAGAGATAAATTTTAGAAGAAAGATTATTTTGCTGGTAGTTTTAACTATTTGTCTATCTTTGGTTGGCAGACTTTTTTACCTTCAAATATTGAAGGGAAATGTCTACAAATTAAAGTCTGAAACCCAAGCAATAAAAGCCCAAGTAGTTTATCCTTTTAGGGGCTACATTTACGACCGAAACGGCAATCTGCTTGTGTACAATGTTCCTTCCTATTCTTTACAAATTTTCCTTGGGACGTTTCGGTTAGACCGTGCGGGATTGCTTGGACATCTGCTTGGAATTGATAGTGCCGAAGTGTATAATCTAATTCTCCAGAATATTTTGAATTATAGGTATGGCGATGTAAAGATAATGAGAGACTTAGATTACGAGACAGTTCAAAAAATTCAAGAGAATAGCGAGCTTTTGCCTGGGGTCGAAATTGTTGTAGAGTCCAAGCGAGTCTACAATTTGCAGGCAAGAATGTCGCATATTATTGGGTATCTTCAAGAAATTAACCCGGATGAACTGAAGGAGGAACAATTTTACGATATCGGTGATTATATTGGAAAAACTGGAATAGAAAGAACTTATGAAATCGAGCTTCGTGGTCAAAAAGGTAAGCGGTATATCGGGGTTCTGGGTGGCGGAATAAAAACCACCCGATTTAATGAAGGGCGAGCAGACCAGCCTGTCAAAAACGGCGACGACTTGTTTTTGTCTATCGATTTAAATCTGCAGTCTAAAGCTGAACAGCTTTTGGAGGGGCGTCGCGGAGCCTGTGTTGCAATTGACCCAAACAATGGCGAAATTTTGGCTCTTGTTAGCAAACCCGATTACGATATTTCTTTGTTGAGCGGGAAAGATTTTAAGAAAAATTACGAGCAATTGGCATCGAATACTCAAAATCCATTGCTGAATCGAGCTATTCAATCGCGTTACCCGCCCGGTTCAACTATAAAGCCACTAATGGCTACTGCTGCACTCGAAGAAGGTGTGATAAATGAGAATACCACTTTTTACTGCCCGGGAAGTTTGCTCTATGGCGACAGAGCCTATGGTTGCCACGGTGCTCACGGAAACGTAAATGTTGTTCGAGCAATTCAAGCATCCTGTAATGTTTTCTTCTATCAAACTGCGCTAAAATTGCAAATTGAAAGGATTGCAAAATGGGGTTCAAAGTTTGGTTTTGGGCAACAAACAGGAATTGACTTGCCTTTCGAAAATACCGGGGTTTTTCCAACCCTTGAATATTTGAAAAAGCGATACGGAGATTTGAAGAAGATGCCCACTGGGGGACTTTTAAATTATGGAATTGGACAAGGGGAAATTTCGGCAACACCTATTCAAATGGCTTGTTATGTCGCAACAATAGCTAATGGAGGGACATATTATCGCCCCCATATCGTTCGAGCGATTAGGAATAATATTTTGAACCAAATTTCTTTGCTTAAGGTGGAAAGCCGAAATTTGAATATTAGCCCAAAGACAATCGAAATTGTTAAGCAAGGAATGTACAAGGTAGTTAATGAACCCGGCGGTACAGCTTTTGGCATTCGAATCCCGGGTTTGGATATTTGTGGCAAGACAGGAACAGCCCAGGCTGGAAAAGGCAAAACCGACCACTCTTGGTTCATTTGCTTTGCACCAAAGGACAACCCCAAGATAGCAATGGCTATTATTGTCGAAAATGCGGGCTTTGGTGCGGCTGTTGCCGCTCCAATTGCTCGTGAGTTGCTCAAAGAATTCTTTGGGATTAAAGAACAACTTGCAGGAGTTGATACGACAAATGTTGCGCCCGATTAATTCCTTTTTCTCATTATATACACTATTAGAAAAATAGGATAGACAGGTTTTCATTTCTTTCCATTTAGTTAAAAATCTTTGCAACTTGGTTTATAAGCACAATGTATAGAGAATTACAATCTTTTCTAACCGATTGTGAAAATTGTTGGTTTTCTAGATAAAAAATGTATAGTATTTGAATAAATTTTTTTGGAAATTTGGTAGAAAAATTATAATTTTGCATAGTAAATTATTATTATTATGGAGGTTGTATGAAAAGGAATCTGATTTTAAGTATAATCTTCGCATTAGTATTATTTACTTCTTGCAAAGAAAATTCACTACAACCTCCCGAAAAGTATCCGTTTATTTTAGACCTTATCGATATTAGTGATTATGCTGATGGTGGATGGTTTCTAGTTGAGGAAATAAATATGGGCGATACAGTTAATCGTCCTTGGGTTGAGGTACAAGTAAAATTGCATTATAAAAATTGGAAAGGTGTTGTTGCAATAACGCTTGACAGTTTCGAAATTAACGATTATAATGTGCGTTTAAACATATCTCCATATACTAGTCATACTTGGAATGTAACTGCTAATCCTAAATATAATGTTCCATCCATTGAAAAGACAATTCCGGGAATTGAACCTATTGAGATAACCTCTCACAATATGAATGATACGATTTCAATGACAGGAACGATTAAATGGGTACCTGCTTCCGATACTTCGCACACTTATGTGGTGTTGTTTGTTTCGAAGCACGAAGTTTTCACAAAAGATACAACTTTCACTGGATATGTATTGTTTACAAAAACAGCCGATAATGGAACATTTACATTTAAACCAAGTGATTTTTTAGGAATTGGAATTAAATCGGGAGATTCTGTGGATATAGAGTTCATCAGAATTTGGCGTATGTTAGAAAAGATAGATGGTAAAAACTATCTTTTTGCAACATCGACTTCAAAGGTTATTAGTTTGAAGTTACATTGAACGGGGGTCTATGTTTTGTTTTTAACAATTTTGAAAGTAAGTTTAGTTGAGAAAAACAGAAAATATAATATCTTACCAAAAGAAAATTTTTTAAAAAAATTAGATTCCCCTGTAACTTTTTTCAAAGTTTTGTATTATTGTTTTTTTAAAAATTTTAAAAATTCAGGGGGTTCTATGAAAAAGTTTTTCTATTTGTTCTTTTTGGGTTTAAGTTTTCTATTCTTTACCTCTTGTAATGAAACTACAAACCAAACGACCGAAGAGAATATTTTCAGTGGAACTTTATACGATGAACAAGGTAATCCTGTGCCCAATGCCATAATAAATGTGGTTAAAATTTCCGATGGGAAAACGAATATTCTTGTTTCCGAGCAGGTAGTTGTGACCGATACAACCGATGAAGAAGGGAATTTCGAGTTGAAAAATCTTCCTTCGCCCTTTGGCTCGTTGAAATTACGAATTGTCCATCAGGATTTTAGTGTTTTCGAAGAATTTCTATTGAAAATCCTTGAAAATCAGGACAAACGGAAATTAAGAGTGCATCTAAAACACGATGACCATTGTTGCGGGAAAATTATCATTCATACTTACACATCGGACTCATCGGCTTTGGGCAATGTTGAAGTGAGATTGAATCGTGGGCATGAGCTAGTTCGCAAGAGCAAAACCAATGACAATGGTGTCCTTGTGTTTGAAAGGGTTTGCTCTGGAAGTTATTGGGTTCGCATTGCCAAAGAAGGCTTTCAAGTCATCGAAAGAGAGTTCAATCTGCAAAATTGCGACACTTTGGAATTTAGTTTTTATTTGAATCGAAGAGAAACAGATACCTGCTGTCGTGGGATAATTGGAGTTGAAGTGAAAAACGGGAGCGGTGAATTTTTGAATGGTGCCATCGTTAAACTTCGAAAGCAGGGAACTTTATTAACAACTTTAACGGTAAAAGAAAACAAGCCTGTGTTTTTCCGTGAACTTTGCCCGGGAGAATATAGCCTTTTGATTTACAAAGAAGGCTATAAACCTTTGGAAAGAAATGTTAGAATTGAATGCAATGATTCTACATTCATTTCAACAGTTCTCGAAGTCGATACTTGCTGTAATAGTGTTCTCCGTGTCATTGTCAAGAATAGTGAAGGGAATCCAATTCCACAGGCAAAAGTTTCAATATGGAAAGGCGGAATTCAACTTGGATATTACTTAACCAACGACGATGGAGTTGTCGTTTTCCGTGACCTTTGCAAAGGAACTTATGGATTTTCCATCAGCAAAGATGGATTCAAAGCAATTGAATTTCAAGTCGAGATAGGATGTAATGAAGAAAAATCTGTTACAAAGACTCTCGAAGCACTTCACAGCGATAGTTGCTGTAAAGGAGCAATTAAAGTTGTTGTGAAAAACCACGAAAATCAACCTATAACACAAGCCTTGGTAATTATCTGGAAAGATGGGAAAAAATTGGATAGTGCATCAACAAATTCCGACGGTTACGTTATCTTTAAGAACCTATGCCAAGGTAAGTATGGATTTGATATTTTCAAGGAAGGGTACAAGCATATTGAATTTGCTGTCGAGTTAGGATGCAACGAAGAAAAGATAGTTACACAAGTACTTCAAAGAACTGAAAACGATTCTTGCTGTAATGGGTTACTTGTTGTCCACGTTAAGGATAAACAAACTAACGAAAGTCTTAATGGTGCAAATGTAAAGATGTGGAAAAATGGCGCTGTTGTTCGCTCGGAAACTGTCTCGAATGGTTCAGCAATCTTTCGCAATATTTGTCCTGGCGAGTATGGCTTTTCAATCGTTAAGGATACATATAAAACGATTGAGTTTTCTTTGGAATTCGCCTGCAACGATACAATTGAAATCACAAAATATCTTGAATCCGAGCGGAAGGATACTTGTTGCAATGGCAAAGTAATTTTGTATGTTAAAGACACAACGAACAATCAAGGAATTGCCGGGGTTGAAGTTAGGCTTTGGTATGGCTCACAGAAAATTGCTGTTAGCACAACTGGCGAAAATGGTCGTGTAGTTTTCGAAAAAATATGCTCGGGTAAATATTCTATTTCGATGTCGAAGTCTGGCTATCGTTCCAAAGAATTTGAATTTGAATTAGGTTGCAACCAAACAAAAGAATTGGTGAAATATTTAGTTCCTTCGAGCGATACCTGTTGCACCGCTATTTTGAAGTTGAAGATACTGGATGATTCAACGGGAACAGCAATTTCTGGAGCTCGAGTGTTAGTTAGGTATGAAGGAACAAATATCGCCGACCCTGTTTCTAATTCCGAAGGTTGGGCTGTTGCGTATAATTTATGTGCCCCAAGAACATACTCAATACGGGTTTCTGCCGAAGGGTATCAAGTTCGCGAATTTACAATCAGATTTGGTGAATGCAAAACAATAGCAGAAACTATTCGCTTGGTTCGCCGATAAAATATAATTTGTTGATAACTAAAGAGCAAGGGGTCATTCCCTTGCTTTTTTTTAATTTTGTTTTTTGTCATAAGTAGGTTTTTGCGATGGTTGTCTCAAAACTTTTCAAGGTATTATCAATTTTTGTTTTATTCTTTTTCGTATCCTGTGAAATAAATGATGTGGATAAATCTGCGAAACTTTTGACCATTCAGGAATTGTTGAACTATACTATTGGCTACGATTGGTTTCCTTACGAATTTTCTTTGTACAAACCCGATTCTTTGGTTACTATGCAAATTGATTCTTTATGGAAAATTAAAAAATACAGGTTTATAGTCTTTGTTAATCCAAGTTGTAATTGCACAGAAACACAAAAAACTTTTCCGAGCATTATTAAATCGCTAAAAGCTTCGAATATTCCTGATTCTGTAATTTTGATTTATTCTATGCTTAACGAAACCTATTCCCATCCTTTTATGCATAAATTCACTGTTAAGATACTTCCCAGTTGCTTCACTGAAATTGACTCTACAACTTCAAAATACTATTCTGTTGTAGATACTTTTGAGCTTTATCGAGTGAAGTTTCCCGGAAAGTATCGAATGGAGCATATCATAGCAAAAAGTTTGGAGAATTAAAGATGTTTTGGCTTTTCAAAACCGACCCCGAAACATATTCTTGGGACGATCTGGTGAAGGATGGCAAAACCATTTGGGATGGAGTTCGTAATTTTCAGGCTCGAAACTATTTGGAAAAAGTCGCTCCCGGAGATTTAATACTAATTTACCACAGCCAAAGCGACAAAGCAGTTGTTGGAATTGCAAAAGCAGTCAGTTCGGCTGTCCCCGACCCAACTGCCGAAAGTTCAAATTGGGTTGCAGTTGAAATTGTTCCAGTAGTTGCTTTGCCACAGAAAGTAACGCTACAAGCGATTAAATCTAATAGCGAATTAGCAAATCTCCCTTTAATCCGCCAATCGAGGTTATCGGTTATGCCAATTGAAGATTCAGCTTTTTATCGAATTTGTGAAATGGGCGGTGTCGATGTGAAATCCTTAATCCGAAAGTAGTTCCAAAGCAGTATTTAATACATCTTTTTCGTTTATTAATTTCATACAGTCGTGGTGTTTGAGAGGGCATCGGTTGTAACCGTGAATTGAACAGGGCTTGCATTTTAAGTTTTCAACTTGAATTATTCTGCTCTTTTTGGAGCGGGGATAGAAGCCAAATTCAGGTATTGTTGGTCCATAAATTGTTATGCAGGGGCAATCAGAAAGCGAAGCAAGGTGGGTTGGACTGCTGTCGTTTGTTATAAGTAGTTTCGATTGTTTAATTAGGTAAAGGCTTTCGACTAAACTTGTCTCCCCTGCAATATTCAATGCACCTGAGTTTTTTGCTATTTCTTCGCAGAGCAATCGGTCGTCCTCACCGCCAATTAGGACTACTTTGTATCCTGCCTTTTGAAGTTCTGTGCCGAGGTATTGAAATCTTTCTGGTAGCCATTGCTTTGTTTTCCAAACCGAACCGGGTGCCATTGCTACTATTTTCTCTTTTTCGAATGACTCACCAAGTAGTGCGGCGATTTTACCGGGTAAATTGTTTGGGAAAACGAAGTCAACAGTTGGTAGACCGAGCGGGAAAACAACATCATCAAAGGGTCTCAAAAGTTCAAAATTCCTTTCTATTTCGTGGAGTGTATGCTGATATTTGACCGTTTTTTTGTAAAGAAATTTCAACGATGAAGTATCGTATGAAACAGAGAAAACTGGATGGGAAAAGAAAGAAATCAAACTTGTGCGTGCGGAACGATGTGGTGCCAAAATTAATTCAATTTGTTCTTGGCGAATCTTTTGAACAATTGTGATAAATCCTTGTATTCCCTTGTCTTTTGTGTGTTTATCATAAGTTATAATTTTATCAATTGCTTTGACGCAATTTAAAAGTTCGAATAATCTGGATGAAGTAATGAAATAGATTTTTGAATTGGGGTGAAGATTTTTTATTTGTTGAGCCAAAAAAATTGAAAGTAATACATCTCCAATGAATGCTGTATTTATGATTGCTATTTTCTGGTAATTTGTAATTTTGTTTTTTTCAATCATTAAGTTAATTTGAACTATTTCAAGTTTATAAAATTAATCATTTATGGGAAAAGAAAATCCTAAACTTGCAAAGAGGTTGATTGCCGAAAAATTGGAAACAAAAAAGTTTCTCCCCGCAACCGATTTGAAGATGAAGATTCTAATAATCATAATCACGATTGGATTGTCTACTTTCTTTCATATCGTACGTTTTAACAAGCAAGATGATATATCATCCTATGCGGTTCAAGTAGGTAGTATTTGGCCACATAAAACACTCGTGGCTGAGTATTCATTCCCTATCTTTAAAAGTCGAACAACTTATCTGAAAGAAGTTGAAGAAGCGAAAGCCCAAGTTTTGCCTGTGTTTGTTTCCGAAGCAAATTCTTACGAAGCTTTTTCTCGTCGTTTCGATTCGTTGTACCAAAGATTTTTATATATGAATTTTTCCGATGCGGCGTTCGATGAGATAGCCCCGAGTTTCCCTTTCCGCAATTTTTTCACAACGCAATCTACCGAAAAGCTTAATGAAATTCAACGGGCTAAAACACAAACACTTAGGTTTGCTACGAATGTCTACCAAAAAGGTGTGGTCGATGTTGGATTAAAAAACATTAAAACTCCTGAAATTGCCGTTCTTTCTAAATCATCGAATACTGAACGAATTGTTCCCACACGATTTCTTTACGATAAGGAAAGGTTTGTTGATGAATTGAGGAACAACTTATCGCAAGGCTACAAAACCGAAATCGTAGAGTTTTTTGTGGAATTAGCGTCTCGTTCGTTGGTCAACTCTCTGGTATTTTCGAATGAACTTACCCAGCGCAAAATCCAATTTGCAGAGTTATCTGTTCCAAAAACTATTGGTTTTGTTAAGGCTGGGGAAGTAATTGTTGAAAAGGGAAGGCTTATCACAGAAGATATTTTATTGAAACTTCAATCCTATGAACGAGTTCGACTTCTTGAAAAAGGCGACAGAAGCAATTGGACAATGATTCTTGGTTCATTGTTGACTATAATAGCGATATACTTAATAATTCTTATTTATCTAATCATTCTTCGCAAAAGGATTTTTGCCGATGATTTTCAGTTCGGGCTAATCAATGCTTGTTTCCTTTTGGTTGGGCTTTTGAGCTGGCTTAGTGTTATCATTCCCAGCGAGATTCCATTGAGATTTTTAATATTTCTGCCTTCCGTTTCGATTTTAATTGCAATTGTTTTCGATTCACGCACAGCGTTTTATTCCACCGTAACATTTGCTATGCTTATAGCATCGATTCGCGGCAACGACTTCGAAACGGCGGTGGCTTTGATGCTTGCAGGAGTTATTGGCGCCTATTCCGTGCGTGATATTCAAAGTCGGACCCAAATGTTCCGCTCTATGGTATTCGTCGAGATTGGCATCATTATTCCGTTAATTGCTTTCCATTTGGAAAAGGCAACACCTTTTGGCTCGTTGGTTGAATCTTTGAGTCTTGCTTCGTTAAATTCTATTCTCTCTCCCATTGTTAGTTATGGGTTATTGTTTGTAATTGAAAAAATATCAAATATCACAACAGATTTAAAGTTGAAAGAGTTTGATGATATTAATCATCCTCTGTTGAAAAAACTTAGCGAAAATGCTCCGGGAACTTATCAACACACGCTTTCGTTGGCTTTGTTGGCGGAGTCTTGTGCCGAAGCTATTGGTGCCAATCGTCTTCTCACTCGTGTTGGTGCTTATTTTCACGACATTGGTAAACTTTACAAGCCCGAATACTTTGTAGAAAATCAAATCGATTTAGAAAACAAGCACGAATTTATTTCCCCAAAGCGAAGTGCCGAAATCATTCGTGAGCACGTTACCAAAGGAATTGAACTTGCAAAAGAATATCATTTGCCTTCTCGAATTATCGATTTTATTCCAATGCATCACGGCACATCTTTGATTAAGCATTTCTATGCAAAAGCATTGGAAGAATCTCAAGGCGAGCCAGTTGACGAAGCCGATTTTAGATATCCGGGACCAAAGCCCAATAACAAAGAAACTGCAATTGTGATGATATGTGATTCTGCCGAGGCAATGTCCCGTTTACCAATTAAAAGCAAAGAGGAGCTTTCTATTTCAATCGAAAAGATGATTATGAATAAGCTACTGGATGGGCAATTCGATGAGTCGGATATATCGGTAAAGGATTTAAAAACGATACAGGAAGTTTGTGTTCGACTTCTCTATGGGATAATACATCCCCGTATTGAGTATAAGGAAATTCCCGAAGAAAAAGTCAAGAAAAGCGATGAGCAATCCTGAATCTGAATTCGATTCGTTGTTGAATGAGTTCGCTTTTTTTCTATCGGTCGAGAAAGGGCTTAGTTCGAATACCGTTGCTTCTTATCAATTCGATTTGAAAAAATTTTTCGATTTTTTAAATGAAAAGAAAATTGGTGATGTAAAATCGGTCGATAGAATTGTTTTGGAAGAGTTTATCAACT
>Ga0207433_10001089_pt1 | contig 59916 bp, 54 predicted proteins | sample YelNatPaOPGAMG01_FD_187559 | JGI IMG/M metagenome (GOLD analysis project Ga0207433, IMG submission 187559) | Hot spring thermophilic microbial communities from Obsidian Pool, Yellowstone National Park, USA - OP-RAMG-01 (SPAdes) (version 3) | ecosystem: Environmental > Aquatic > Thermal springs...
TGACGTTAGGTTTGTATCTGGATGGTCTGTTGGTAGGTAGTGGCAATACGTTGGTATTGCCTAAGGACCTAGGGGTTACGAATCAGAACTGGCTAGGCAGGTCGCAGTTTGCGGCGGATGCGTACTACAATGGTCAGCTTGATGAGTTTAGGATCTACAATCGAGCCCTCAGTGCGGCTGAGGTGGCTTATCTGGCGGGAGACAGGCCGTAGGTCTTTAGCCAGTAGTCTTGTACATCAAGGGCCCGTAGCGATACGGGCCCTGTTTTTCGGATCTGACTTGACCTGTTGGCCTGGCAGTGTAAACTAGTGCTGTGTTTGTGAACGCAATCACGGCATGAGATACGCGCGGATCCCAGATCAGACTGTGGAACGGCTGCCCATGTACCTCAGGGTGCTGATGTCGTTTGCCGAAAGAGGTATGAGGTCCGTGTCCAGCAAGGAATTGGCAAGGGAGGCCGGTGTAAATGACTGGCAGGTCAGGAAGGATCTTTCGTATTTCGGGGAGCTCGGCAAGCCGGGCGTTGGTTATGACGTGCACGGATTGGCTTGCGATATCAGGCGTATCCTCAGGCTAGACAGGGCTAGGCATGCGATATTGATAGGGGTGGGCAATCTCGGTACTGCCATCCTTGCATATGGAGGTTTTGCAAGGTATGGCCTGAAGATCGTTGCTGCATTTGACAAGGACCCTGAGAAGGTGGGTAGGGAAGTACATGGTATAAGGATTCAGGATATGTCGCAGCTGAAGGGGCTGCGCAAGAGGCGGATATCCTTGGCGATCTTGGCGGTTCCTGCATCTGCAGCACAGGAGGTTGTTGACTATCTAGTGAAGGTTGGTATAAAGGGCATCTTGAGTTTCGCGGCGTGTCCATTGAAGGTACCGAAGAAGGTCAAGGTGATTAGCATAGACATAGCCATGCATCTTGCTATCCTACCTTACCACCTCTCTTCGGAATAAGGCTTGGAGACTTTCGCAAGATGACGTTGCTCAAACTAAACAAGAATCAACTCAATAGGTGGGTTGAGGAGCTGATCAGTAGACAACTCGTCATAGGCGTACAGGCCAAGGGTGACAAGTTCGACTTTGCCCCATTGCAGTCCTGGAGGCAGTTGAGGCTCGATTACGATGTGACATTGCAGCCACCAAAGCAATTCTTTCTGCCACCTAGGGAGCCACTACTGTCTTTCGCAGTCAATGGTGGCTATGGGTCTGTGTTGGATGGCCAGCCTTTTGTGCTGTTCGGCTTGCACCCATATGACCTCGTAGCCATAAACCAATTGGACCTCATATTTGGTCAGGATAATCCGGATATCCATTATCTCAAGCGCCGGGATGCAGCCACCATCGTGGCCGTTGATGTAATGAGACCTTCCAAACATGTCTTTGCCTCGTCCATGGGTACGGCAGTGGTGGAGAAGGGCTTCGATGTGTTGTTGACATGGATAGACGATGGCTATTTGGTCGAGGCGCAGACCGAAAAGGGGAATGCCTTGCTGTCCTCATGTCGAGGGGGGATTGCACCAACTCAACAGGACCTGGCAAATAGGCAGAAGGTCTGGGAGCACAATCGTAAACACCTCAATGCCTATCAGCTCAAGTGCGATCCAGCTTACCTGCCAAAGCTGCTGGAGAGGGCCTACGACCATCCAATCTGGGAACAGAGGGCCAAGACATGCTTTTCTTGTGGGTCCTGCAATCTGGTCTGCCCTACGTGCTATTGCTTTGATGTCAGGGATGTGGTGGCACTAGATCTGGATAAGGGCCAAAGGCAAAGGTGCTGGGATGGCTGCTTACTGGATGGCTTTACAAAGGTTGCAGGTGGCCATGAGTTTCGCAAGGCCAGGGCCGATCGGTTCAGGCATCGCCTATATCGCAAGGCCAAGTATGTCCCGGCAAAGATAGGTGGTCAGATCGCCTGCGTAGGCTGTGGCCGGTGTGTAGGGGCATGTCTGCCAGACATTGCCAACCCAGTAGCGGTGTTCAATGAGCTGTTAGATCAGTTAGGTATCAGTTGATTACCATTGTGGGGACAACGACCAGATGTGCCAGTGCTCTACAGTAGACAAGAAGGATATCTACCTGCCTGAGCCTGCCACTGTAGTGGAGGCCAGGATGCTGAATAAGACCGAGAGGTACCTCCGGGTCAAGATAGATTCCGGGCAGTGGGATTATGTGCCTGGCCAGTTCGTGGAGGTATCGATTGCAGGTACAGGCGAGGCACCCTTGACCATAGCGTCATCCCCATCCTCAGGGGACGGGCTTGAGATCATAGTTCGCAGGGTGGGAAATGTCACCAACGCCATACACCGTTTGCAGGTAGGTCAAAAGCTAGGGATAAGGGGACCTCTTGGCAGGGGTGTTTACCCGGTCGAACAAGCAAAGGGTCGCGATATCTTATTCATATGTGGCGGGATAGGGCTCGTGCCACAGAGGTCTTTTATCAAGTATGTCCTGGATCACCGCTCGGATTATCGCAAGGTGGTGATACTCCAGGGCGTTCGGGACATGGAACAGAGGCTGTTGGAGGACGAGCTTTCTGCCTGGTCTTCTATGCCCGACGTGGTGGTCATGGAGACACTTGATCGGCCAGATCCGAGGTGGTCAGGCCATGTTGGCGTGGTGACGACCTTGATCCCGAAGGTCCCCATCGACATCGAGAGGGCCGTTATCTCTGTATGCGGGCCACCTGTCATGTACAAGTTTGTCCTGATGGCATTGAGGGAATATAAGGTTTCCCACGACGATGTCTACCTGAACCTGGAAAGGAAGATGAAGTGCGGGGTCGGTAAGTGTGGCCATTGCCAGATAAACCACCTTTATTGCTGCATGGATGGGCCTGTGTTCAGATACAGTCAGCTAGCCGTTGTCCCGGAGGCCATATAGATGGGTAAGCCAAGGGTAGCGATATTCGATTTTGCGTGTTGCGAAGGCTGTCAACTTCAGATCGTTAACCTAGAAGAGGAGCTTCTGGATCTGGTAGGTGTAGTCGAGGTCGTTCAGTGGCGGGAGGCAATGAGCGAGTACGACGATCGCTACGACATCGCCATCGTGGAGGGCTCCATCACGAGGCCTCAGGACGAACAGCGGGTAAAGCAGATCCGTCAGATTGCAAAGGTACTTGTTGCACTAGGTGCGTGTGCCACTACAGGTGGCGTGAACAAGCTCAAGAACAACTTTGATCTCCAGGAGGTCAAGGCCTGTGTATATGGGCCTGATGCCTCTAAGCCGCATCTGGATACCGGTCTTACCAAGGCAGTTGGTGAGGTCGTGCCGGTGGACTTCTGTATACATGGTTGCCCCATCGACCGCGATGAGTTCAAGTATGTGATCAGCTCATTGCTTTTGGGCAATACCCCCCAGATCCCCCCGTATCCTGTATGCGTGGAGTGCAAGTCCAAAGGCAACCCATGCGTTTGGGAATATGGGCAGGTTTGCCTAGGTCCTATCACTAGGGCCGGATGTGGGGCAAGGTGTCCCAGTAATGGTTTCAGGTGTTTCGGTTGCAGGGGTTATGCGGATAACCCCAATGTGGATGCTGCTATAGATGTGGTCAAGAGGTTTGGCCTTGCTGTGGATGATCTGAGGCTCAAGATGTCGCTGTTTAATAGCCAGCAAGGGCCAACGTTGAAGACTTCGTAGGTGCCAAGAAGAGATGGGTATAGAACTGAAGATAAACGTACATCACGTCACTAGGGTTGAAGGCCATGGCAATATCACAGTGGAGGTCTCTGGAGGCCAGATAAGGCAGATCCGGTGGGAGGTGCCGGAGGCGCCGCGTTTCTTTGAGGCGATGGTGCGCGGTCAGCACTTTACCGACATCCAGACCATAGTAAGTCGTATTTGCGGGATATGTTCTATAACCCATTCCCTTGCGGCCACCAAGGCGGTCGAGAAGGCCATGGGTATCGAGGTCTCGCCCCAAACTGACACATTGCGGATCTTGATGCACTATTCGGAGCAATTGCAGAGCCACATACTCCATATAGGCTACCTCGCCGCACCTGATTTCTTTGGCGTTCCCTCTGTCGTGCCGTTAGCATCCAGTGCCTTGGAGGCGGTCAAGACCATAGTCAGGCTGCACAGGCTCGCCAATGAATGGTCTGACCTCTTGGCAGGTAGGACTACTCACCCTGTCACCCTTGTGCCTGGTGGTCTTACGAGGATCCCTACGGAGCAGCAGCTACGAGACCTGAAGCAGCGACTTGAAGGGGCGACTAAGGACCTGCTGACAGTGGTAGACGTGGTCGGCAGCGTAGCTGACAGAATACCCAGGTTCGAAAGACCGACTGAATACGTGTCATTGAGGCAATTGGACCCACCGACCTATACATTCTATCATGGCCAGATCGGATCTACCGATTGTCAAGGCTTGGTGCCGATCGAACAATGGCATTCGGTCGCAAACGAATACGTCTCGGACCAGTCCACAGCAAAGTGGTGCAGGTGGCACCGTGATTCATATGCAGTTGGGGCCTTGGCAAGGTTCAACAACAATGCCCAGTTGCTATCGCCATTGGCCAAGGATGTAGCTGCCAGGCTCGGTCTGGCCAAGGGCTGCTGCAATCCTTACATGAATACCATTGCCCAGTTGGTCGAATGTGCCCATGTGGTCGAGACGAGCATCCAGATGATAGATGGCCTGCTCCAAAAGGGCCTCAGACAGGAGAGGCCGAGGTCGAGGGCTGTCAGGCCTGGTCTCGGGGTCGGCTGCGTTGAGGCACCCCGTGGCATACTGTTCCACCAGTACGAGTTCGACAAGAAGGGCAGGTGCGTGGCTGCGGATATCTGCATCCCAACAGGCCAGAACCATGCCAACATACAGAAGGATATGGAGGCCTTGCTGCCCCAGATCATGCACGAGGGCCAAGATGCGGTCAGGCAGAAGCTGTTGATGCTGGTTCGGGCATACGATCCATGCATATCCTGCTCGACGCACGCCATTGAGGTAAGGTTCCTCTAGCAGAAAGGGGTTCAACATGCGGCCACCGGTTGTGGTGATCGGGCTTGGCCATCGGTGGATGGGGGACGAAGGGATAGGCCCTGCGATAGTAGAGCGCTTGGGGCAGGTGCCTTTGGCCAATGATCTTGCCGAGTACGTGGACCTTGGCACAAGGGGGCTGGCCTTGTTGCACGTCATCGACGGCCGCCAGAAGGCGGTGATAATAGATTGTGCACTCATGGGCTTGTCGCCGGGGCAGATGAGGCGGTTCACCCTGGACCAGGTGGCAGGCACGAAGGTCTTGTCAGGTGTTTCGGACCACCAGGCAGACCTATTGGGCCTATTGACCCTAGCCAAGACATTGGGGCAACTTCCTAAGGAAGTGGTCATCTTCGGGATCCAACCGAGGCTAGTTGGGCCTGGTATGCACATAAGTGAAGACTTGATGGCCAGGATCGATTATTATCTAGAGACCATAATGGCCGAGTTGGGCCAACCTGTTTGCTAGATGCACAAGGAGAAGACATGGCAAGGATCCTGATAGTTGACGACGACCCAGACATCATAGAGGCCATGAGGGTAGTGCTCGAGAATAGGGGCTACGATGTGGACAGTGCCTTGGATGGGACCAAGGCACTGGAGAGGATAGGGGCCAACAGGCCTGACCTGATCATCCTGGATGTGATGATGACCACCCCCCAGGAGGGCTTCAACCTGGCAAGACAGTTGAAACAGGACTGTCAGACCGCCCAGATCCCAATCCTGATGTTGACGGCGGTCAAGCAGAAGACGGGCATAGACTTCAAGCCCGAGGCAGGGGACCAGACCTGGTTGCCTGTCGAGGGGTATCTGGACAAGCCTGTCAGGCCGGATGTGCTGATACAAAAGGTCGAGGCCCTGTTGCATAAGGGCTAGGCAATGGAAGAGATCTTGCAAAGCCCCAGCATGGCCAAGAGGGCCATGTGGTTGGTACAGTTGCGCTGGGTGGCCATAGGGGCCCTTGTTGTTGCTACGTTTGTCTCGAGGCGGTTCCTTGGTGTGAAGCTGGCCAGCGAGCAGTTGTACTATCTTGCTGGTGGCCTGCTTGTGTACAATGCCGCGCTGTATGGCCTGCTGAGGTGGCTGACCAGGAGCAGGGCTGAGCCGCCGTCAAAGGCCATAGGGCGTGTGATAAGCCTCCAGATATCAGGTGATCTTGCCATACTCACTACCATCCTCCACTTCTCAGGCGGCATAGAAAACCCATTCGCCTTCTTCTTCGTCTTCCACATGATCATAGCCAGTATACTCAGGTCGCCGGCAGAGAGCTACGTGCAGGCAGCCCTGGCATGCCTTTTGTTTGGTGCGGTAGTGGTCCTGGAATATGCCGAGTGGATAAGGCATTATCCTTTAGAGGGGTTCGCGGGCCATGGACTCTATCGGGATGGTGTGTTTGTATTGGGCACGTTGTTTGTATTCTGCGTGACATTGTTCCTGGTTGTCTACATGACCACGTCGATCGCGCAGCAGGTACGCGCCCAGCAGGCGGACCTAGAGCTGGCCAATAGGCAGTTGAAGGAGCAGGACAAGCTCAAGAACGAGTACGTCCTGAGGGTAAGCCACGACGTCAAGGGTCACCTTGCTGCCATCCAGAGTTGCATAGACACCGTACACGATGGGCTGCTTGGCCCGCTAAATGATGCCCAGAAGGACATGATCGGAAGGGCCCACCGCAGGACCGCCCAGGCCCTGGCATTCGTGACAGACCTGCTAAGGTTGACGCATATGAAGATCGCCGGTAAGGTCCAGATCAGTTGTTTCCCTGTAAGGGCGATGGTTGCAAAGGCCATAGGTGCGGTAAGGGATAGGGCCGAGGCCAAGTCCATAGGCCTGTCAGCGGAGATATCGCCATCCTTGGATATCATCTGTGGCGAGCAGTTGCTGTTGGAGGAGACCTTGGAGAACCTGCTTTTCAATGCCGTTAGGTACACGCCAGCAGGGGGCAAGGTCCGCTTGGAGGTCTTCGATCAGGGCCAGGAGGTGGTGATCAATGTCATGGATACAGGTATAGGCATCCCTTGGGACGAGATGCCGCATATATTCGAGGAGTTCTACAGGGCAAGCAATGCCCGGGCAGTGGACAGGGAGGGTACGGGCCTGGGCCTTTCCTTTGCAAAGCAGGTAGTCGAAAGACATGGGGGCAGGATATCCGTGCAGAACAACCAAGGTGGCGGCTGCACGTTCACCATCGTCCTGCCTAAAGGCGCCGACCGAGGTACAGGTCGCACATGATCTGAGCACAAGCTGCCGGCGGGAAAAATTTCTGAAAAATCGCGCTTGACAACCCTAAGCTCGTTGCTACAGTCGATATAAGTCTATCTGTGAATGTGAGCTCAATCACAGGATTAGGAGGCCTTGGCATGAAGGGTCAAAACCAGATCATGACCCACAAAGGCCGCTGGGCAGGGCCAAGGGGAGTCCCTATCTATGTCTGGTGAGATCGGGGAAAGACTATTATTTGTCGAGACCCTAGACGGACTGCTAGAGGCACTGGCCAGCGAGAGGCAATTGTATGTCCCAAGGGCGGTTGAGGCTGGCCATCTGCTAGTGCCTTATGAGGGGCTGAAGGGTATTCCCTTTAATCCGATTCGTACCATCAATCCGATCAAGGAGTTGTTGGTTCCTATCTGTGAGCCGGTCGCAAGTATGCCAGCAGGGATGGTTGAGTGTCCTGATGCGGAGCCGTTTGCCGTCTTTGGACTGAAGCCGTGCGACCTGAAGGCCATAGACATACTCGATAAGGTCTTTCTAGACCGTGACTTGGAAGACAGTTACTACCTGGCCAGGCGAGCCCTGATCATGCTTGTCTGTTCCGACTGCACTGAGCCTGGGCCGTCCTGCTTCTGCAACCTCTTGGGTGGCAAGCCCTATCCTGACGGCCATTTTGACCTAAATATCTCGAAGGTCAGTGGAGGATTTGTTGTGCAGGCAGGTTCGCGCCTAGGCAAGGAGTTCATGGAAAGGCACAAGGATCTTTTTGGCCAGGCCCCCCAGCAGGCTGGTGCCGAGATACTCCAGAGACGCAAGAATGCAGAGGCGGCACTTGGTCGAATCAATTCCGAATGGCCCTACATCAGCCGCGCAAAGGAGCTGTTGGAGCAGGGCTATGAGCACCAGGTTTTTGAGGACCAGGGCAAGGTCTGCGTCGAATGTCAGGCATGCACCAGGGTCTGCCCAACGTGCCATTGCTTCTACCTTTACGACGCTGCCTATAAGGAGTACTTCCTGAGGATGAAGATGTGGGATAGCTGCATCAGGAGGACCTATGCCCAGGTTGCAGGAGGGGAGAACCCCAGACGCATGCTTTCGGATCGGCTCAGACATAGGCTTATGCACAAATTCGTTTACTTCCCAGATAGGTACGGACTGCAGATGTGTGTTGGGTGTGGTCGATGTATAGACGCTGAGACAGGCGGCGTCGACATCAGGGATATACTGGATGCATTGGTCAAGGCAGATGTCAATGGCAAGTGAGGCTACTCGGTGGTAACCAACCTTTACCAGCCTATCGGTGCCAAGATAGTACGGATCGTCGATGAGTCGCCGGCCATCAAGACATTCACCGTGGTACCAGAAAGGCCCATGCCGTTCAAGACAGGCCAATTCGTGGAGTTGGCCTTGCCAGGGGTAGGCGAGGCACCATTTACGCCCTCGTCCAATCCATCGGATTGCGGCCAATTAGAGATAACGATCATGAGGGCAGGCCATGTAACTGACCTCTTGCACCGATCCGTGCCAGGACAGACCGTGGGGTTGAGGGGGCCACTGGGCAATGGCTATCCTGTCGAGGCATTTGTGGGTAGGCATGTCTACATCATAGGCGGTGGCGTGGGATTGGCACCGATCAGGTCCTTGCTACTGACTTTGTTCGAAGATACAAGCAGGTTCAGGTCCATCGTCTGCAGGTTCGGTGCAAGGACGCCTGACGATCTCATATACAAGCAGGCCCTGTTCGGCCCATGGCAGAAGGTGCCAGGGGTTCACCTGAGGGTCACGGTAGACAAGGCAGATGGCTCATGGAAGGGACACGTCGGGGTTGTCAGCTCCATCATGCACCCTACCGACGTAGACCCAAGGGACGCGGTAGCAGTGGTCTGTGGCCCGCCTATCATGATGAAGTTTGTTACTGTAAAGCTACTGGACTTCGGCTTTAGGCCTGCGGACATCTACCTTTCTATGGAAAAGAACATGAGCTGTGGCGTTGGCAAGTGCGGCCATTGCATGATCGGCAGCTACTACGTATGTACGGATGGGCCTGTATTTACATATGAACAGCTCAGGAAATATCCCAATATTTGGGGCTGACATATGGATTCAAAGATTATCCTAGACCTGACGGCGACCAGTGCCGACGAGCAGCTTGCCGCTAGTTGCTCATACAGGCATCACCCTGACAACAAGGGCATAGAATCGGTGCTGGAGCAGGTCCGGTTTGCGCTGATCTGCCGCAGATGCGAGGCCGCTCCTTGTGTGAAGGCATGCCCAAGGAAGGCCCTGGAAAAGGTACCTCAGGATCTGGCAAATGGTGGCATGCTCAAGAGGGCTAGTATGCTCTGTACTGGTTGTGGGACCTGCCAGATGGCCTGCCCATTCGGGACGATATTGCCACAGATGGTCAGGTTCCTGACCAGTACTTGCGATGGCTGTGCAGGTAGACTTGCCTTGGGCCAGTTGCCGCTTTGTGCTACGACAGCTCGATCGATAGCTTATGGCCAGCCACAACCCGACAAGGACATTGTGGAACTTGGGCCGACCATCGCCGTTAGGGTTGCAGGCGGGGCCAGGTGGGAGCCGCTTGTAAGGACAGGTGCCGGCAGATGACTGGGATCGCTGAGAATGTATTCCGATTGTTGGTCTTCCCAGGCCTTGTATTCACCCTGGTCATTGGCATGTTCGGCTGTTGGGTACTTCGGAAGGTCAGTGCATTGATCCAGTGGCGGGTCGGGCCACCTTGGTATCAGCCATGGGTGGACGTGTTAAAGTTGGCTGGAAAGGAGTTGCTCATACCTGAGCAAGCCAATGCGGTTGTATTCCTTGCAGCACCTGTGGTCGGGCTTGCTGCAGCAGTACTGGTAAGTACAGTGCTATGGAATGCATTGCTGGGCAGGCATGCATACGTTGGAGACCTGATTGTGGTGTTATACCTTTCCGTTATACCGTCGCTGGCATTGATAATGGGTAGTAGTGCAAGTGCCAGCCCGCATGCGGCCATAGGCGCAAGCAGGGAGATGAAGTTGATACTCAGCTACGAGCTACCCATGGCCGCTGCCATGGTGGTAGCGCTGATCAAGGCTGCGGCATCGGGAAGTCCCTCTGGTCAGGTACTGGATCTTTCCTCGCTTTCTGCTGCCAAGGTGATCTGGAGTATCTCAGGGTTCATGGCATTCCTAGTATCGCTGTTATGCATACATGCCAAGTTGGGCCTGGTGCCGTTCGATATTGCCGAGTCAGAGACGGAGTTGGCAGGCGGGATCTTGATCGAATACTCCGGGATCTTGATGGGGATATGGAGATTGGTGCAGGCCGTCCTTTTGGTGGCATTGCCATTGTTGCTGATTGCAGTCTTCTTGGGCGGCTTTGGCACAGGTCGGTGGGCCATACTGGCTGGGTTTGGAAAGCTTGTCCTGTTATGGGTGTTGTTGATCTTAATCAAGAATACCAATCCGCGGGTCCGGATAGACCAGGCCATGAGGTTCTTCTGGTTCGTTTGTACGCCGGCCCTCGTGATTGCAGTGATACTGGCGATCCTTGGTAGGTTTTACGGGATTGGGTGGCTATAGGCGGTCCGATGGGTTGGAGATTGTGGTCACTGAAGCGTTCTGTGTGGGTCTACCATGTCAATGCAGGGGCCTGCAACAACTGCGATATCGAGGTTGTAGACCTCTTGACGCCCAGATTTGACGTAGAGAGGTTTGGGATAAGGCTGGTGGGTTCACCCAGACAGGCCGATGCCCTTCTTGTAACTGGTGTTGGGACCAGGCAGGCGATAAAGAGGCTCCAGGATGCCTACATACAGACGGCTAAGCCTTGTCTGGTGTTTTGCATAGGGGCCTGCGCTTGTGGCTGTGGGATCTTCGAAGGTGCATATCACGTATCAGGACCCGTGGACCAGGCCATCAAGTCCATAGACCCTGATGCCATCATCGCCTACGTGCCCGGTTGTCCGCCAAAGCCGGAGGCGATCGTATCAGGTGTCGTAAAGGCCCTCTCTGTGGTATAGACAAATATGGAACTGGATCTTCAGATAGTTGCAAGCCCGATCAACGGGATGATCACATCGGTCAGGGCCATTAGGCCAAGGCGATGGTTCATAGATTGCCCGGCTGAAAACGTGGCTGCAGTGTGCAGATTCCTGTTCGATCAGGCCAAACTGCGGTTTGTGATATCTACCGGCATCGATGCGGAGGATTGCTTCGAGGTCCTGCACCACTTCTGCCATGACCCGACTGGCAGTTTTGTCACTGTCAAGGTCTCTATCCCTGACAGGACCAGCCCACAGCTAGACTCGATAACCCCGTTCATACCTGCTGCCGAGTGGATAGAGCGTGAGATCCAGGACCTATTTGGCATAAGATTCAAGGGCCATCCCAATCCTAAGCGGCTCATCCTGGCCGATGACTGGCCTGAAGGGTTGTATCCACTGCGAAAGGATTACAGGCCATGAAGGACAATACCAAAAGATCGGTCATTGCCGTCGGCCCTCTACATCCCCTCCAGGAGGAGATGGAGTTCTTCCAATTGACCGTGGATGGCGAGAAGGTGACGGACATACAGGTCAGGATCTCTTACAACCACAGGGGGATAGAGAAGGTCAGTGAGACATTGCAATTCGACCAGATCCCATATCTAGTCTCCAGGATATGCGGGATCTGTTCTGCCTCTCATCCACTTGCATATGTCCAGGCGGTCGAGGAGTTGGCAGGTGTGAAGGTGCCTGAGCGTGCCTTGTTTGTCAGGACGATCATCAACGAGCTGGAGAGGATCCACAGTCATCTGCTATGGGTTGGCCTTGCTGGGCACTTCATAGGCTATGATACGGTCTTCATGTGGGCATGGAGGTACCGTGAGCCGGTGCTGGATCTATTGGAGCAGATAACAGGTAACAGGAACAACTATGGCAATGTCCGTGTAGGAGGTTGCAGGGAGGACATACCCGAAGGGATGGAACCCAAGATACTGCAGGAATTGGACCTTATAGAGAAGAAGACCGAGATGCTCACCAAGGCGGTGCTGGATGACCCGGTATTGCACGCGAGGCTCAAAGGGGTTGGCGTGCTGACCAAGGAGGACGCGGTGAGGTATGCAGTGGTCGGACCTACCGCCAGGGCCAGCGGTGTCGACATAGACGTAAGGAGGGACGATCCTTATGCAGCATATCCTATGCTGGATTGGAAGGTGATCACGCAGCCCGAAGGGGATGTGTTTGCAAAGGCGGTTGTCAGGCTGCTGGAGACCCTGGAGTCCATAAAGATGGTCAGACAGGCGGTCAGGCGCTTGCCAAAGGGGCCTATCGCGGTGGAGGTCAAAGATATACCGCCAGGAGAAGGGCTCGGCCACGTAGAGGCGCCGAGGGGTGAGACTTTTCACTATGTCAGGAGCGATGGGGCAAACAGGCCTGTACGCCACAAGGTCCGCGCACCGAGCTATGTGAATGTCCCTTCCTTCAAGGCTTCGTGCATTGGCGGGGATATCGCTGATGTGACCATAACCCTGGCTGCAGTGGATCCATGCTACAGTTGTACAGAGCGTATGGCGGTAGTAGATGGGCGGGGCAATATGGTATTCGATTTCCAGGGGCTCTTGGAGCTCAGCAGGGAAAAGACATTCAGGATCGCCAAGCAGATGGGCAGGCCACTTCTAGCAGGTGTATTCGATGGGTCCAAATAGCAGACTACTACCTGCGATGGTATTCGTCCCGGTTGTATCTGGGATCGTAGCCCTCTTGTTGCCAAGGCGATGTGCAACGGTCGGTAAGGTCTTGTCACTTGGGGTGATGGCATTCGGCCTTATCGCTACGTTGTTCCTGGCCAGGTCTTGCGGCCTGGTGTTCGAGGGCCCTTCGGTCCAGATAGGTCAGCTGAACCTGCAATTGGACCTGCGCCTGACAGGGCTCGGTTGGTTCATGGCAACGGTGGTAGCGGCCATGGGCCTCTTGGTGGTGTTGTACAGCCTAGGTGGCTTGGTGCACCTGGCAAGGCCCATGGAGTACTATGGGGCCATATTGATCGCATCGGGTGGTGCCATTGGCGTGTTCTTGAGCGGGGACCTGTTCGAGTTATTGGTATTCTGGGAGATAGTGACCTTCTGTCTGTATCTATTGATCGCAAGTGGCGGCGGCCAATCCGGCCTGGCTGCTACGAAGGCATTCGTCATGACAGGTATCGGGGATGGGGCCCTGTTGCTTGCGGCCTCATTGATGTGGGCTGCAGCAGGAGGAACCTCCATCCACCAGATCGATATGGTTGGCAGATCAGGGCTTACTGTTGTCAGTTTCTTGTTGGTTGCCTTGGCTGCTACCACAAAGGCAGGGGCCTTGCCTCTTCATACGTGGCTGCCCACCTGTGCCCAGCACTCGGATGCATCGGCCATGGCATTCCTTCCTGCAGCTGTAGACAAGCTCTTGGGGATCTACCTGTTGGTGTTATTGGTTAAGTGGATTCTCCCGCTCGAGCCTGGGTCGTTGCAACTGGTCCTTGTGGGGCTGGGAGCTGCTACCATCATCGTAGCGGTGATGGTGGCACTTGTGCAACACGACCTCAAGCGGCTTCTTGCCTTCCATGCGGTAAGTCAGGTCGGGTACATGATCGTAGGTATTGCGACGCTGACCAGTGTGGGGTTGGTTGGTGGCGTCTTCCATATGCTCAATAACGTCCTGTACAAGTCGTGCCTATTCTTGTGCGCAGGCGCTGTCGAGCGTCAGGCAGGAACGTGCCAGCTATCCCAATTGGGAGGCCTAGGCAGGCGTATGCCTTTGACGTTCGTGGCCTGCCTGATGGCCGCGCTTGCCATCTCTGGTGTGCCCCCATTCAATGGTTTTGCATCCAAGTGGATGATATACCAGGGCCTGATCCAGATGGGTAGTACCCAGACGGGTTTGGCTGCTGTACTTTGGCCTGTTTGGTTTGTAGCGGCCATCTTTGGCAGTGCACTGACGCTGGCATCGTTTGTGAAGGTATTGCATTCGGTATTCCTTTCTAGACAGCCAGATCAACTCCGCAATCTTGCCATCTCTGATCCACCTGCAAGCCAGACGGTGGTTGTCTTGATCCTGGCATTCTTGTGCCTAGGGTTCGGGATCTTCTACCCAACGGTCACGGCGTTGATTGGACAGAGCTTGGGCATATCCTCCACGACAGCTATATTGATCGGTAGGTGGGATAGCCTGCTTGGGACGGGTCTACTGGTATTGGGGCTTGCCATCGGTCTATTGATCCTTTCTGCAGGTATGCTTAGTTCGAGATTGAGGCTGGTTCACACCTGGACCTGCGGAGAGCCGATGCCGAATGACCATATGGTAGTACCTGGTACTGGGTTCTACAAGACCATAAGCTCCATGCCTATCCTCAGGGATCTGTATCTTGGCCAGGAAAGGGGATACTTCGACCTGTACAAGATCGGCCAGACCATCTGTGGCGGGGTGACCGGGCTGTTGAGATTCGCGCACAATGGCGTCTTGCCGTTCTACATCACATGGATAGTCTTGGGACTGCTATTGATCTTGGTCTCGTTAAGTCCTGTCTGGTGAGGTCATATGGTACTTTTCTACATATTATTGGCCTTCATGATCATAGCAGCGATCATCGCTATAGAGACTAGGGATCTACTTAGCTCTGTGGTGAGCGTAAGCGCTATAGGCTTTATCGGCTCGCTGATATTCTTGATCTTGCAGGCACCTGATATCGCGATAACCCAGATCGTTGTGGAGGTCCTGGCATTGATCATCCTGATCAGGGCGACCATAGCTAGGGATCTGACTACCATCGCGGAGGGGCGAGAATTCTTTGGCACGGTGGTGTGCGTGGCGGTGTTACTGGTGATCGCACTTGCTACGGTGAGGGCAGCGGATGCCTTGCCTGTCTTTGGTAGGCCTGCATTTGCGTCCATCGAAGGCAGTCCATCGCAGATATACCTTCGGCAGGGTAGTCGCGATACGGGGGCGGCGAATCTCGTTGCAGCCGTGATACTTGACTACCGGGCTTATGACACACTCGGTGAGGCAACGGTCTTGTTCACATCCATCATAGGTGCTACGGCCATACTCAGGTCTAGGACCGTCAAGGCATTGCAGGAGCCAGAGGCATGAATGACAGGGGTATGAGCATAATCGTCAAGACGATCACTGGACCAGTGAAGGTCTTGATATTCCTGTTCGGTATCAACGTCATTCTCTTCGGACATCTGACGCCAGGTGGAGGCTTTGCTGGTGGGGTCGTCTTGGCAGGTTCATATGTCCTATTGATGCTGGCATTTGGCAAGGGTTATGCCGAGCAGAATCTACCGACGTCCTTGGCATCGAGGCTGGACTGCATTGGGGCGTTGCTGTTTGCAACGGTCGCCTGCTTGGGTGCGATCCTGGCCGGTTCCTTCTTTGTGAATTTCCTTTATCAACGATATCTGCCTGGGAGGCTCCTGGACCTGGTCAGCGCGGGTACCATACCATTATCGAACCTAGCGATAGGCCTCAAGGTGGGGGCGTCCCTTTACCTAGTAGTAGTCATGTTATCCGTATTTGGCAAGGATACAGCGGACAAGGTTTGAGAGATGGCTTATGCCCTTTGTCTATTACTGTTCATGATCGGGCTGTACTGCGTGGCGGTCAAGAAGAACCTAGTCAAGATCGTCATAGGCCTTGCGGTGATGGAATATGCAGTGAATCTGTTCCTGATCATGCTCGGCTATAGGGCAGGCGGTGTAGCCCCAATCCTGACAAGGTCTGAGGTTGGTCCGAAAGGCGAGCTTTCAGACATATTCGTGAGCCGGGCGGTGGATCCACTGCCACAGGCCTTGGTGCTGACGGCCATAGTCATCAGCCTTGGTACATTGGCCCTATTGATCGCGACATGCATCAGGATATACAGCAGGTACGGCACCTTTGATATTACCCAGATCAGGAGGCTAAAGGGATGACCGGCTGGATGCCTGCCTTTGTGGTGTTGCCACTGATCAGCGCCTTTGTCCTCCCTATCTTGGGCGGACGGAGATTCAAACCTGTTGCAACGGTGTTTGCCAATCTCGTCACATTGGCATTGCTACTGCTGGCGTTGGCATGGCTGCCGAGGCTCTTGGCAGAGAAGGTGGCGACCTATCGTGTGGGCAACTGGGACCCGAGGGTTGGGATCCTTATGGTCCTAGACGGCCTGAGCTGGCTGATGCTGGCAGTGATCGCCATAGTGAGTGCTGCCGCGATGCTCTTTGGAGCTAGATACATGGAGCAATACACGGCCAAGGCCAAGTATCTGAGCCTATTCATGCTCATGCTTGCAGGCATGAACGGCGTGGTGTTGGCCGGCGATCTTTTCAACCTGTTTGTGTTCTTGGAGATCGCATCCATCGCTTCGTATGCCCTGGTGGGGTTTGGCTGCAAGGATGAGCAATTGGAGGCCTCGTTCAAGTACATGGTCATTGGGGGTGTTGGCTCATCCCTGATCCTGCTAGGGATCGCCCTAGTCTATGGGAATGCCGCTGCACTGAATATGGCCTTTGTGTCCAAGGCCATCAGCTCTTACGGTTGGAACAATGGCCTGACCTTTGCATTGGTCCTTTTTGTGGTTGGCTTTGGGATCAAGGCCGCAGTGGTCCCATTCCACGCATGGTTGCCAGATGCCCACCCGGCAGCACCTGCTCCGATATCCGCAATGCTCTCAGGATTGCTGATAAAGACACTCGGTGTCTATGGCCTCACAAGGGTGATATTCAATGTCTTTGGACTGACAGGTTCCATAGGTTGGGTCCTGATCGGGCTTGGCCTGGCCAGCATGGTGACAGGGGCCCTGCTCGGGATAGGTCAGTGGGACGTCAAGAGGCTACTTGCCTACTCGAGCATAAGTCAGGTCGGATACATCTTTGCAGGCCTAGGACTTGGCGCGGTGTTGCTGCAATTGGGCAATGCTCATCGTGACCTTGCTAGGTGGGCAGTCCTTGGGGCATTGCTGCACCTGGCCAACCACGCGGTCTATAAGGCCCTATTGTTCCTTACCAGCGGTTCGATAGAGATGGCCACCGGTACTAGGCAGATGGATAGGCTTGGGGGTCTTGCCCAGAGGATGCCTTTGACCAGGGCGGCGTGTCTTATCGGGTCTGCCTCTATCGCAGGTATATTCCCATTTGCGGGGTTCTGGAGCAAGTTGGTCTTGGTGGTTGCTGCAGTCCAGGCCAGGTTCTTTTGGCTGGCAGCAGCTATGGTGGCAGTGGCTGTATGCACGTTGATCATGTATCTGAGGCTTCACAGATACGTATTCCTTGGGCCTTTGCCAGAGTCTGCAGGGATGGTAAGGGACTGCCAAGGTAGTATGCGTGTTGCTATGTTGATCCTGACGGTAGTTACATTGGCCATGGGACTAGTACTTATCGTGCCCCAGGTCAGGGGATCTGTCCTGGATCCGGCGGTGGACGTCGTCGTTGGGGGTGTCAAGCAGTATCTAGCTATGCTTGAAGGCTGACTATGAGGCGATTGATTTACTTCCTGGTGGCCATTTGTGTATGGATACTGATAAGCTGGCCTTTTTCCGCTGGCAAGATCGACCTGCAGGTCTGCGTCGCAGGCTTGGTGGCGTCGGCCATAGCTGCCAGCCTTTTCCATGAGCTTTTGCCTGAAGGACACCATGTGTTGTTCTCTCTGGTAAGACTATTCTGGCTAGCGGTGTTTCTGGTGGTCTTCTTCTACTATGTCATCAAGGCCAATCTGGACGTGGTCTACAGGGCATTACATCCTGCCATGCCCATAAAGCCAGGCATAGTGAAGATAAAGACCAACCTCAAGACCGATGCTGCTATTACCGCGCTAGCAAACTGCATCACACTGACGCCAGGTACCATGACCGTAGATGTGGACAGGGATGGTTATATGTACATACATTGGATAAATGTCAGGTCTTCTGACCTGCCTAGGGCTACTGAGATGATAGCAGGCAAGTTTGAAAGGTATATAAAGCGGATTTTCGAATAGGGATGCGTATGATCCAGGCGGTCTTCTTGGTTTTGTGTGCGTGTTGTTTTATGTGTCTTTATCGTATAGGTCGAGGACCTACCGCGCCTGATAGGACCGTTGCTATAGACATATTGGGGATAATACTGGTGGGTTTTTGTGGACTCCTTGGCCTGCAGACAGGGAAGGACTTCTACATGAACATTGCCCTGGCCTGGGCCCTATTGAGCTTCATAGGCACGCTGGCACTTGCAAAGTTCCTGGAAGGGAGGGGATTCGATGAGTGAGGCACTTGGTCATATTTGCATAGTTCTCGGTGTCCTGTTCGACCTGTTCGGCTGCATCGGTCTGGTGCGTTTCCCAGATGTATACAACCGTTTGCAGGCAGCCACCAAGTGCGTCACCCTTGGGACATTGCTCTTGCTGGCTGGGGTGGCATTGACTAGCGGCATAGGGCCGACCGCAGCCAAGGCCTTTCTTTGTGCGATATTCATCCTGATAACCTCGCCCACTGCAGCACATGCCATAGCCAAGGGTGCATATGCATCAGGCATCAAGCTGTGGTCTGGCAGCGTCGTAGACCAGTACGGCGGAGGTGGTAAGTCAGCAAATAAGGAGGTCGAGCCTTGAGATTGCCTAAGGTAAGGGAGCTCGGTGAGGCCATAAGTGCCATATTCGGCAGGCGTTTTACCACCCGTTTTCCTGCAGTCCCTGTTGAGGTACCGGAGAGGTATCGTGGCAAACCTGAGTTCAACCTAGATAGGTGCATTGGCTGCGGGGCATGCGTCAATGCCTGTCCAACGGAGGCGCTGACCATGCTGGACGACCCCAGCGCACAGCCCCCGTTCCGCAGGCTGACACTCAGGTGGGATAGGTGTATATTCTGTGGCAATTGTAGCGAGAATTGTACTACCACGGATGGGGTAACCCTATCGAGACAATGGGACCTGGCTGGAATGGATAGGTCTGCCATGTCCGAGGACCACACATTTGAATTGGTCCTGTGTCAGAGGTGTGGGGCGGTGGTTGGCACAAAGAAGCACATCATCTGGCTTTGCCAGAGGCTAGGGCCCTTGCTTTATTCCAATCCGACACTGCTACTGGTCAACCAGGCAGATGTCTTAGGGGGCCTGCCGCAAGGACCGGTTCGTAGGGACCAGCAGCCAGAGGTAGGTGACTTCGTTCAGGTCCTCTGTCCAAGATGCAGGTATCAGTTGAACATAAGCTTCTAGGACCCAGTCAGGTGCGTGGGCTTGACCTATTGTTGTCACTGGGTGGCAAGAGGACTGCGATTGTAGGTGTTGGGCAAACGCTGCGGGCTGATGATGGTTTTGGGCCGATGGTCTGCTCGAATATAGCTGGCCTGGTGGATGCCGAGGTGATCGATGCCGGACCGGTTCCTGAGAACTTCATAGGCCCAGTCCTCAGGTCCAGGCCTGAGAACCTGATCGTCATCGATGCGGTTGAGATGGGGCTAAGGCCAGGTTCGATCGCGGCGATGAGCCTCGAAAAGGTCCGGCCGAGTCGGATATCCACGCATTGTTGTTCGCTGGATCTATTTGTGGGCCTGATAGGCATCGCTATCGAGGGCAAGGCCGTATTGTTGGGGGTACAACCTGCGTGCCTGGTCTTCGGTGGCCCGATATCCCCAGAGGTAATGCAGGCCATCGAATATGTCAGCAGGATCCTCATCCATATCCTCGGACCCAGGTATATAAAGACACCAGGGCCCCATATAGGACCCTGGCGCTGTTGAGAAAGGGAAAAGGGTAGTCTGCCTGCTTAGCCGTTAGCCTGCCTTATGTAGCCTGCAACCTCGCTCAATAGTTCGTAGTTATCGCTCGAGGCCACATGAAAGATCTTGCCACCATTTGCCTCGAACTGCCGCTTGAAGGCAAGCCAATCCACAAGGTAATGGGTCCAGGCCCTCAATCTATGGTCGGCCTGCTTGCGGATGGCCTGGATCTTTTGGCCATTCCAGTACTTGATAAGGACGTTTTGATCCTCCAAAAGGATATCGAAACTGACCATCTGATTATCCATCGACACGATCCTGCTGATCCTGAACCTATCGGGTATGGCCTGCTGAAGGTATGTGATCACCAGCCTGGCTTGATCGGTCTGCTTGGTCTGTGACTGCCTTTGGGTTGGATAATAATATTCTGGGTCCTGATATGCATAAGGCAAGGCGTGGCGATCGGGCGGGGCTACTGCCAGATCGGATAGCTCGTGACACGTGTCTGCTGGACAGGTGCAGCAAGGCCTCATAAACATCTCGAACCAGTACCAGCAGCCAGGGCACGACCAGCCCAGATCGCTAATCAGCCCACTGGTGCGGGTCGTGAGGGCGTAGGGGCTGTATCTAACCGTATCTGGCACCAACGCCGCTGGATAGCCTGTGCTCAAGGCATAAGGACTATACCGCAGACAATCCGGTACCAGGCCCAGATTGTCGTAACTGACGGCATATGGTGAGTACCTTATCCGACAGGTATATGAGCCCCTATGGTGTCCGCTTGCCAGATTTGCCATCGATAGTACTGCGGCCAAAACTGAAATCCATTTCATTCTTGGCCTCCTTTCCAAGCACTGACCCAACCTCCTTGCTAGGCTTCAGACCTCCTTTTCCAGTCTCGATATTGGGATACCGCAGCCGGGTTGCAAAGGCCTGTGATGATCGATGGTCTACAGAGGGCCTTCAACAATCCTTTGTCCTAGTGACTGCAGTTCCTTCTGCAAGTATGCCGCTATTATACCCAGGGCCTCGAGATTTGCAAGTAGAATCCATCCTGTTTTTGGGACCTTTATGAGGCCAGGGCTATCTAGAACGACCAGCGTTCCATGCAGGCGATCTGGTTCATGGGCAATCGCTCTCTGGGTTTGGGTTTGTCAGCAGGATGGCCTATGGCCAGTAGCTCTATCACCTGGACATCAGGTGGTATAGCCACTATAGGCCTGACCTTGTCTGGATAGAAGGAACCGATCCAGCAGGTCGCGAGCCCCAACTCGGTTGCCTCTAGACAGATGTGTTCCAAGGCGATGGCCACATCTATGGGCGCTACCGGCTGGCCGCACCGCATCACATGCCTGCTCACACTGCAGGCCACGATAATGGCCCCGGCCTTTGCTATGAACATCTGGTTGTTTGCGGCCTGGGCTAGGGCGGTCTTGGCCGCTGGGTCCGTGACCACAACGAATCGCCAGTCCTGGAGATTCTTGGCAGATGGGGCAAGCCTAGCCGCCTCCAAGATCCTATTGAGTGCTTCTTGGCCTATGGGTCTATCCTGGTACTGCCTGCAAGAGTAGCGTGCTGCTATAGCCTCCATTACGTCCATAATGGGCACCTCTTCCTATCACCATAATCTTCCTTCGTCCTTGACGCAACTGGCATCGTTCCTATATCCTTTGCTTACAGGGCGATTAGCTCAATTGGCTAGAGCGCCTGCCTTACACGCAGGAGGTCGCAGGTTCGAGTCCTGCATCGCCCACTGAAGTTCTGTCATTTGCCTGCATACTGCTTATAGACGCTCAGCGCCTCAGGGAATGGCCCCAGTGCCCGCTCCAGTAGACCAAGGCTGAGGGCTATCAAGACGCCATAGTTTGTTATGGGTACACCTTGGGCCTGAGCACGCATGATGCGGCCGAGGACCTCCCTCCGGTTGGTCATGCAGCCGCCGCACTGGATCACCAGCCTATATGGTCTGAGGTCATCTGGAAAGTCGTGGCCTTGGACGGTGTGGTATTCCAATTGGCCGCCCACATGTCCATTGAGCCACCTGGGTATCTTCACCCTGGCTATGTCGTCCTCAATAGGATGGTGGCTGCAGGACTCAGCGATCAAGACACGGTCGCCAGGTCTTAGATCATCCACTGCCATCGCTCCTTTGACAAGTGTCAGCAGATCCCCCTTGTAACGGGCGAAGAGGATGGAAAAGCCTGTCAAAGGCACGTGCTCAGGAACGATCCGGCTGACACGTGCGAATGCCTGCGAGTCTGTGACCACCAGTCCAGGCTCTGTCCTCAATTGGGTCAAGGCCCATTCGAGTTCGGTATCCTTGACCACCATGCAGGCCATCTTGTGGTCAAGAAGATCCCTTATGGCCTGTACCTGTGGCAGGATCAACCTTCCCTTTGGCGCTTCCTTATCTATCGGCACCACCAGCACTGCCAACCTGCTAGGCCCAACCAGGTCGGCGAGGATCGGGGGTTGTTCTAGATAGCCCTCTGGCACGGACCTCAGGATGGCCTCGCGAACCGCTTCCATGCCCCTGGCATCCCTTGCACAGATCCTGACAACAGGGATCTGCTCAGATGCCAGGGCCTGCGGGACCTGTGGATCATCGGCCAAATCGACCTTGTTTATGGCGACGATCACGGGGATCCTGCGGTCTTGCAAGAGCCTGAGCATCTGTTGTTCGTATTCGCTCCAGATCCCTGGCTCGGTCACCAGTATCGCCAGGTCTGTCCTATCCAGGACCTGTCTAGTCCTCTGGATCCTGGATAGGCCAAGTGCCCCTGTATCGTCTATGCCGGCGGTATCGATGAAGACCACAGGCCCTAGTGGGTGCAGCTCCATGGCCTTTTCCACGGGGTCGGTGGTGGTGCCTGGTGTTTCAGAGACGATGGCGACCTGTTGGCCTGCGAGGGCGTTTATGAGCGAAGACTTGCCCACATTGACCCTTCCGAATATCCCTATATGCAGCCTAAGACCTTTGGGGGTATTCATCATAATGCCGCCATTGTTACCCTTTTAGGACGAGCCTACTAGTATAGGCCCGCACATCGCGATGGCAAGACGAGTATCCATGAACTAAGCTGCGGTTCGGCCATCGTGGCATTGTGTCACCCGTATTCAGCCCCGACTGAGGTGCTGGCCTCTGGCCAGCAATTGGCAGGCAGGCGTGGTTCAATTCGGCAGGTATCCACGGAGGCCAGCCGGTTAATTGTCCATTTGCTCGTCCTCCCAAGGGTGTAAGGACCAAGCCCCCAGATAAAGACCCTTCAGGCCCTTGATCGTTTCGGCGGCCTCATTAGCGTTCCTGAATGAGTTGCGGTTGATCGTAACAAGCGGAATACCGTCTTTATGCCACCGGAGCCTTATGCCTATCCCAGTCCCCATAGACCGAAGCTGGATTGCCTGGACGATTGGCTGCCGAACAAGACTCGTTAACTCCATCTGGAAACGGGCCAACACTTGTGGAGAATCACGCTGGCTGGCCAGACGCTCTGCCATCGACTCGAGCCTAAGGAGTTGGCTTTCTAGCCTCTCAGACAAGGCTGACTGCCCAGCCCTATCTAAGGGGAACTTGAGCATGGGAAAGAATGGATCGGCCACCATCAGCCTTGCCTGCTGCTTGGCAGCGTCAAACAGCTTCCGAATATAGTCAGGAGAAGGCATGTCGTGGAGTTTGTACCTCTCGACGATCCTATCGACTGCTGTTTGGAGTTCATCATAGATCCCATCTAGCTGCTGGCAGAGGACTTGGTGGTCATCGCTTGTGGATGTGTCATAAAAGGACACGGCTAGCAATGAGGATAGAGTTGTGGCCTTCTGTTCCAAACTTAGCGACCCTAGCTGGCACCTAGTGCTAAAGTCCTTTATTGCCGAGTAGAGCCTTTCCGAGTCCGCCTTGAATGGTCCATCACCTGCCAACCATCCAACGTAATGGCAGACCTTCTTGGCGAATTGGCGGTATTCCGTCTGACTGTTGAGATCCGCAAAACCGCCTGTATCTGCCATCGCGCTTTCGATTAGTCCCTCTAGTTCGACCATGGTCAACCCACCCTTGGGCGGCGGTCCATCGATTGCCCGAAGTAGTTCCTCCGCCGATTTGGTGACCTCGCCCGGCTGCGGCGGGAGAAGTCTCTTAGGCCTTTGCCCTGCGGCCCTTAACTCCTGACGCCACCTAGCAATGAGATTCGGGTCTTGACAGCCTTTGGCCTCAATACCATCTAAGATCAATAGGCCAAACCAAGCCCCTTGTATCTTGGCCCTGAAGATTATCATTTCCTCTATGAAGCGGCTGCTAGAGAACACCTTCTGGTCAATTAGTGGCGCCAGCAGTGGGGCTACAAACTGAAGCACCTGAGTGTCGGGCCAAACTGACTTGAGCCGATCGCCTATGGAGCCGAGCTCCATAATAACCAGATCCAGGGAACGGTTCGAATTCTTGACATACCACTGGAGATACTCTCGAGCAGCCAATTCGGTCAGGTGATAAGATCCGGTCTTTAATGCCGCACTAAATCTCAAGTCGAGCAACCCCAGGCGTAGTTCGCTTGGCAGCTCGTCCTCCAGGCAGGTAGCCATTGACCTGTAAAGATCGAGCGCCTCTTGGTGGCTGGCTGTTGTAAGCCTGTCTAGACTATCGGAGAACGCCCAGTATTGCCTGTAGCATTCTGGAACCAACGACCATCGACCAAGGCTGCAAGGATCGATCCATTCGCCAGGATCGACTGGGGCCGGTTCCGTTTTGGCAGTTATCACCAGCCTGACAAGCTCTACAGGGTTACTTGTTGTATTGGCCTGCCACACAATGGTACCATCAGGCCTTGTCTGCTTGCTATACCTTCTTCCTCCGGGTAGGCTATCTAAGGCTGTAATCTCGGTAGGATCAAGGAGACTGCTTGCATCCAGAGCGTTCGGGTCAGTTGGCTCGATTGTACATTCGTGATTCTTCCTACCCTTGGCCTTTGTGAAGAAGCTAATCATACCAGGCATCGTCGAATCCGAATCTGCCTGGCTTACAGCAGCCAAGGCCAGGCAAAGGGCAGCCCTTATCATGGATTCATGATCGTCTTCCTCTGGCAGGCGTAGTTCCAATTGATTTCGAGCCAGGATATGGATCTTAGGATTGCCCTTGTGATGCCAGTATATTACCTTGTCTGGTAAGACCATAAAGTCGCTAAATGCCAGTGGATCGGTACGGCCGAATCTATGACTGGGACCAATCCAATAAAGGCAGATCCTGGTGCGCAGGCCGTCAGATACCATGATGCCTTGATATGCCCGCCTGCCTACAGGCAAAGACCGGCAAGCCAAGGAGACATCGAACGCCATAGGGTCTATGCCCTGTCCCAGGTCGGGGCAGGACAGAATCCCAGCGATGGTCACGATGGCCTTTAGTTGCATTCCATATCTAAGGGGAAGCATCTTCTGTAGGCCTTTTGTTGCTAGCAAGCCGTTGATTGCCAAGGGACAATGATTCTCTGATCTTCTAATAGTCCTTGAACTTCTGCATCCATGCAGGCCAATCCTGGGGTCTTACGCCACCTGCTAAGGTCCATGGGCCTGCAGTATCGAACTGGCGATGCCACTTGAGCGTCCAAAGCTCCTTTAACCCCACCTTGCGTACAGACCAGTCCATAAAGAGCATGTTGATCCCACCATTGTGGCGGTTGATACAGACGTGGGCCCATTCTGTCCCATTAGGACCCACCCCTGGTGGTGGCTCATTGTGTAATGGCTTGACAATAGGTGCAGTACCATCTCCCAGTACCGGTACGGCCCAAGGGTTCTTGGTCTGGCAGTTGCCCCAGCAGTATCCTTCCGCCGATCCTTTGGGCTGGAGCCAAACATTGAATGCATAACTAACAGCTACAGTGTTGGGTCTTAAAGGGTGGGGGTAGTCATAATGGACTATGGCCGCATCGAATGGCTCAGGCTTATCGAGTTTAGTCAAAGGGCACAGGGTAAGGCCTCGGTCCCTTATGTTTAATCCTGGTGCCAATGGATTGCGACCTTTAGCCGTACCCTGCCAGAAGGGCCGCATAGCCGAAAGCCAGACCCCCGAAAACCACCTGCCCTCATTATCATCAGTGTACATCTTGAATCCCAATCCCCATTCCCTCAGCCTTGCTTGGCACGCGACCGTGCCTGCCTGGGCCCTGGCGAGCCTCAGGCCTGGTATCAGGATGGCGATCAATATCGCTATGATCGCGATGACCACGAGTAACTCAAGAAGCGTAAAAGCGCGGGCTTTGCATCGAAGTAAGTATCTTTTGCTCCATCCGGTCCTGTCGGCTTTATTGGGTTGACGCGCCTTCATGTTTGGGTCACTCGTAGCAAGGTATTAGCTGAACCCCAAGTTGCTGACAATCCTTTGTTGTGCCAAGGTTTTGACCAATTAATGGACCTACATATGCGGACCTGCCGCCAGGGCCGCCTACGACCCACCCTAAGACACTAACGCAGGACTCAATGGTACCACTATTACATCCAGCGACGGTACCCATGTAGTCTGACAAATAGTCCCCAATGATCAAGGCGTTGATAAGGCAGAGCCTAATGATAATCCCATCCTTGCCAATGAATCCAAAAGCGCCGAGGTGTGTCCTAGCTCGGGTTCTTATGGCAAGGCCTATGATCTTGAATCCATTGCCGTCAAAGCTACCAGCAAAAGGTGTACCCTGGAATCCTGGGGCCAGGTCGTTGGTGTCTGGGGCGATCAGGGCGGTTGAGTACTGCCTGCCTGCCATGTCGATGTCTGCAGTCTGTATGAAGTGCCTGTCGTAGAGTTCTGGATGATCGAGCAGGGATTCTAATTGACCAGGTGTGCTGATCTGGTAAGGCCTTTGGCTAGTACCATCTCCAGGGTTGGTAGACCAATCATACGGTCCTTTGCTTAGTATAAGTGCGATCTTGCCAGCAGGTTTGGCGAACTGAGCTGGGGATGTGCCTAGTACGTAGCCAGGAGGTATGGCCCTATCATAATCGCCTTGAGGGTCTATGGAGACGCTGAATCCTGCTGTCTCCAGCAGCCCTCTGGCCTGGTCTATGGTCATTCCCTTTACCTGGGGTACGGCCACAAGGCCGGTCATATCTGTCTGCCAGACCAACACAGGTGGCGAACCTGTAGGCATGAACCAATGATCACGTGGGCCGTCGTCCTTATCATCCCAGAAGTCAAAGCCTGTAAAGTTTTCCTTTTGTTGCATCTGTGCATAGGTCAAGGCAGTGCCGATGCCGTTGTCGGGGCCACCACCATCAAATTCACTTAGGAAATAGGATGAGGTAGCTGCTTGAAACGGCCTGCTTGGTTCTTCAGTACGGTCGGCGGGGCTTGAGCCCGAAAGACTTGCGTTGTATCCAACTAACCCCCCAGCCCTTGTGTCAGCCCAGTTCCCGACCGCTACTGAGCAACTTGAGTATGATGTCCAGACAGTTCCAGACTGAAAGCCTATCAGTCCCCCGACCTCGTCCCATCCGCCCACTAGGCCCGAACTGTAGCAGTCCTTTATAACCCCACTATTGTTCCCGACAAGGCCGCCAGCTCTCGTTACCCCTTCCACATTTACTGCCGTTAAACAACCTACCACAAGCCCGCGGCTTGTTCCTATGAGCCCGCCAAAGCTGTGGCTTTCTAAAAGGAAGTCCTCCTCGGCCGTGCCAAAAAAGGACACCATTCCGGAGAAGGAACAGCGTTCAACCGTCCCCCAATTCTCGCCCACAAGGCCTCCAGCATTTCTCTTATATCCGTTTACTGTGCCGGTTACATGACAGTTAGAGATCGTGCCGTAATTCGTGCCTACCAAGCCGGCAACTCGGGCGTACCCAATGACGTTTACCGCCTCGAGCTTGAGATTGCATACAATGCCATACGTACCCAATCGCTCGAACAGCCCGCAATTCTCGTCAGTACTGCAAATGGCTAGATTCCTGATGACATGACCGGCCCCGTCGAAAGTTCCAGAGAAAACCCTGGAATCAGGAAAGGCAATCACTGATCTGGAGAACACCTGGCCGCTGGGTTCGCTAGGATCGAGGTCTAGGTCTGCCGTGAGGACAAAATGCTTGGATCGTAAACCAGGATCCGAGGAGATCGACGTGAGCTGTTGAGGGGTCGCGATCTGATAGGGGTCTTCCTGCGTCCCACTTCCGCCGGCAAAAGGGTGGCCCAGACTGAAGGAAACTTGCAGGAACGACAGTATTACTACGTTCATAGGTCCTAGAGGAAGTGATGCATGATGGTCAGTTAATCTTTGCTTCCGCATAGCATCCCCTTTCGTTATGTCTCTCTTCCATAAGTATTGTTCCTTCCCTAACTAGGACGTAACACTAAATCATAGCGGACTCTATATCAAATCAAGAACCTGTATCAATCCATGGTTGCAGAGCTCAGTGGGGCGCGCCGGCCCCACCGAGCCCTTCTGTACACACGTGGCGTTAGACCGACCCTGCATCCCTTGGCCTTGCCTAAGCTGGCTGTTCTTGCGTATCTTATGGTACAGACTCACATTAGCCTCCTTTGCCTGACTTGTGGCCGGGCTGCGAGCCGGCAAATTGTCCTTGTTACTCACTCGCTTGGTCCATGTAGAATATGTACCTCCCCGTCGCAATCGGAAAGTCCCTGCGTTCCGGAACCTGAACGCACAACGGCTGAAAGGACCGCGCCCATATCCCATGAGTAAGTTTCTCCATCCTGCAGTATAACGTAGTCCCATTCATAGTCGTAATCATAGTCTGATGGTTGATTTTGATCCGCATATACGCTCACGGCCGCAGGACCAACCCAAGCACAACAATTGGCTGCCCATTTACCTGGCCCAGATCCAAAGGCGAGCCCGTCACAGGAGTAGGAGGCCGCAACATCGACGGATCCCTCCCCTTCTGTCACGCGAACGGTAAATGAGCAGTTCATGCCAACGTACAGCCATTTCCAGTACCGGGACCCGGTCTCCACCCAGACAGTGCCCGAGACCCACGAATCCTCGTAGGGTGGTGAACTCAGGTCATGCCAACCATATCCGGGTCCGTATTCCTCCCAATCGGGGTAAACTTCCCACTCTAAGTTATAAGTGAACCCCGAGACCTTTGGTGCGGAGGCGGCGAGAACTAACAGAGTGATAACCAGGAGGAACATGTTCTTGTACATATCAAGCTCCTTTCTTTCAGATTTAATCCCTTTAATCCCTTGTTGGCGACTACCTTCCTTCCAAACTCGGCCGGATTATCGTTCACCTCCTTTGGCGCCTGTCTGGTGTCCAGACGAAGGCATGCCGGTTACTAGAAGGCCTGCAAGTGCAAAACCCCATTGTTCAACCTGCTGGAGCCTACTATCCGAATTAGACCTCCTTGTCCGTTGTGCCTGACGTGCCTGGATATGAGCCCGAATGATCTCTGATTGTTCTTTAGCCAATATGGCATAGGCATGTTGGACATAGGCTGGCCTGTCACTCAATATAGGCCATATAGCCTGCGGAAGCTCGGCCAGGGATGCAGTCACAAAGGCATGTGTAATACTGGTGTTATTGGCATCCTTGGATCCTAATGCATTCTGTTGTAGACCGTCCCAGATAGCCATCCATCGCAGGTATGCGGAGGCCCAGTTGGCCTTGATTGAGTGCATCTGCCCTGGTGTAAAGGGTCTGCGGTAGATGGGCAATAGTGGGGCATCGACATAGGATTGCAGTCGTTTGATTGCCTCGAGCTTGGCCTGATTGGCAGCATCTGGGTCTAGGGATGGGAATAGGGCTTGGAGGTGTTCGACTGCCCAGTTGCATAGTTGGCTGACCTGGGCCTTCAATAAGGTCTTCTGTTGTTCGTTTGGCATGGGCTGTGAGAGTAAAGACTCTATATACCAGCGGGTATTTGCCCTGTGGACCTCAAACTGGCTCCTTGTACATTCGGTACGTGAGATTGCGGCCAGATACGAAGGCAATGCAGAACGCAGGGCATTTAGGCGCGATGGGTCATGGAGGGCTTGCCTATCTGCCTTGGCAAGCACGTAGGCTATGGACTGGATGTACTCATCCTCCCAAGCCTTAGGCCATTGGCAGTTAGGGCTTGCTAGCTGGCTTCTGACTAGCCTTAGGACTGGGTGTTGGCCGCCATGATTACAACCGGCCAGGATCAGACAGGTGCAAATGGTGGCAGCATCGGGCCAATGGGTTGGAGCCGATAGGTGTTGGGTAGGTTGCGGTAAACAAGGGCTGATACCTCATGCCCGGCTGCAAGTAGGCCCTTGCAAGAGCTAGGCTTACTGTTATCGGCTATACAGCCGCAGGTGCTATCCTGTATATCTGGGCAAGGCGGCGGTCGGATTCGAACCGACGCATAACGGTTTTGCAAACCGTCGCCTTAGACCACTTGGCTACGCCGCCATGCTTATGAGTGTATAGGGGGCTGGTCTGTACTGCAAGCCAATTGGTGCAATTCTTGTGGTTATAGGATGCTAGGAGGCGCGTATGGGGAAGGGATGGCTACCAGGTCCAGGAGCTACTGCTGTGATTCCTTCCTTCGCTTGGGCCTGGCCTGATCGGTCTCTTCAGTGGTCTGATGGTCAGGGAGCTGATCTGGAGGGGGCTGTTCCTCGGACTGGGTCTGGCCTGTTGCCTGTTCCTTGGCCTTCTTCTCCTTCTGGATGGCCTCGTAGATCTCCTCCCTGTGGACTGGTATATCCTTTGGTGCGGTGATGCCCAGCCTCACCTTATCGCCCCTGACATCCACGATGGTGATCTTTATGTTGTCACCGATGATTATCGACTGATCCTTTGTCCTGCTCAGCACCAACATGGTGAACTCCTTTTTCGTTGGCCGGGCCTAATGCACATCTAAGACTTTCACTCCAAAACATCGACTTCTTAACGCTCCTATCGTCATGAAAGACCTGCAGGTTTATATTAATGATTGGATAGATCGTAATGAGATTGTCGGCAAGATCGCCAGGTTTGTAAAGTAAACCAGCGGTTGGACAGGCCAAATCTGGGGTGAGGATATAAGATAAGTGCTTGTAGATAAGGTAGTTAGCGCATTTGACCTGCAGTATCTAGAACTTCATCCAGCCAGGTTCCTCTTCCAGTACTCAAATCGCACTGCGGTCCAATAACCTGCTATGGCACCGATAGCCCCGAAGCTGACCATCTGGATCGGCAGTACGGCAAGTATGGCCTTTGGCAGGCAGGTAGCGGGGTATTGCCTGATCACAGGTCCGATGATATCTGGCCTAGCAAAGAGCTGTATGGCCATCATTGGCAGCAAGGCACTTGCGATGATAGGACCGTATGGGCCCAGTCTAAGGAATCGTGCGGTAAGGAACCCTGCTGCCCAGAACGCTACCAGGACTGCGAAGGCGATCTGTCTGGCGGCAGGTTGGGTTGGGATTGATGCCGCGATCACGCCCGTGCCCTGCGCAAAGGCGGCCACCAGTAGATAAGCTATCGCCAGGCTGAATGCAAGGCCGATAAGGCTGTCCGAAAGGAGCCTACTTCTCGGCCTGCCCTTCTTTAGGACATCTGCAGGGTCCTTGCAGTCGGAGGGCCATATGTATGCAGCCAGCCAGACCCCAGCGATCCCTGCTGCCACCATGACAAGCCAGAAGATCGAATCGTACCTAAGTCGCATGAACACGCCCAACCGGAGGCCTAGATCTGGTGCCCGCTGCATAAGCCTTGCAATAGGTCCTGATCTCAGCGCCCACACCGCCAAACCTGCAGGTACTGCCAAAGGCCCTATCTGTCTGCCATATGGCCATGGTATCAGGTAGGCCAATACGCCAACTATCGCTGACAAGGCCACCAGGCCCAAGGCCTTCAATGGCGTCAGTTGGTATGCGGCCACGATGTCAATGGGGTCTGGTGGTGCTGCTAGAGGCCACGCCCAAATCCCTATGACTACCACCCCTAACGCGAGGACCGCAGTGATCCTGAGTTTTATGGGCCAGGGTAACTCCAAGGCTCGACTCCTATCTGACAGGGCATACCTTAATGGGCCTGGCAGGGCAGGTCAAGGCTAATCGCGAGGTGGCTTTGTTGACAGGGCCATCGTGCTAAGGCTACGCTAATGGGATGAATGTCCGATCACTGATGTTCATATCACTGCTGTTGACTGGCTGCGCAAGGCACCAGGAGCCGCCGATCTGGCAGCAGATCAAGATAGGCGATCTGGCCCCGAAGGATCCGAATAGGCCTACCTGGATATTGGATACAACCAATCTGGATATATACGTATTCCACATACCGCAAGACAAGCTCAAGGCGATACGCGGGCTCTGGGATGGCCTAAACCCCAGGCCTATCCGCTACGCTAACTACACGGCATTCAGGGCAAACGCATTCCGAGCGGCCCAGGCCAACATCCAAAAGTGGGATTGGGTCCTAGGTTCCCTTGCAGAGGCCGGGGCCAGGCTGGCAGGGATTAGCACCGTTTGGCTTCAGGGCGACCTGCCTCATGACCTGAAGATCTGGACATTGCCCCTGTTGACAAGGATTACACATACGCCCTGGCAAGGCCCCACCCAGCAGGTGGGCATAGGTCCTGGGGTCCTGGCCCTGAGGCTGAGGGCAGATCCTATGGCTGCCTCCGGCCCTATAAGACAGCTGGTGGCCTATCCAGTCTTTACACCAGGCCCGCCAGGGCCCATAGACCAGTTGGCCCAGGTTGCCAAGAAGAGGGAGGTAGAGTTCATTGGCGCAGGGTTTGCGGTGCCTATAAGCGAGGGGGACGTAGTGGTCCTCGGGCCTGAGGAGTACTGTGGGGACCAGTCCACACTGGCCGGCATCTTTTTCCGCGAACAGCAGCCTGGGTTCGTGGTAGGGCCCGGAGGAAAGAAGCTCGTCCAGACAGTGCCGGTGGTGCGTATCTACGCCATCGTGTGTACGAGGATCTCGTCATCTGACCGATGACCCTGGTTGCCCTGACAAGGTGCGAAGGGTACGACAGATCGCAGGTCCGTACTGCGGTACAAAGGCAGTTCGAGCTGCTGGGTGTAGACCGACTCGTCAGACGAGGGGACCATGTGCTGATAAAGCCCAATATGATCGCCCCCAGGCCAGCAAGGTCAGCCGTACAGACCGATCCCGTGGTGATCACAGAGGTGGCGAGGGCCCTGTTGGACCTGGGTGCAAGGCCTGTGGTAGGGGATTCGCCTGCCTGGGGTACGCTGGCCAACTGTGCAAGGGTGCTCGGCCTAGATGATATGCTCAGGCCACTGGCAGTCACGATCGCAGGCCTGAACAGACCTAGAAGGTGCACCCTGGCAGATGGCAGGACCACTGTGCCCATAAGCTCAGTAGCACTGGATGCAGACGTCGTCCTGAACCTGCCCAAGTTCAAGGCCCACCAACAGTTGATGTTCACGTTTGCTGTCAAGAACCTCTTTGGTTGTGTACCTGGCAAGGTCAAGCCATTCTGGCATCTGGCGCGGGGCGGCAGCACCAGGCAGTTCAGCACGTTCTTGATCCAGCTTTGCCAACGGATAAGACCAGCCCTGACCCTGATCGACGCGGTGGTGGCAATGGAGGGTGCAGGTCCTATAAACGGCAGGCCAAAGAGGATCGGTTATCTGATCGGTTCCGTGGATCCGATAGCTGCTGAGCTGGCATGTGCCCAGCTAGTGGGGGTAGAACCCTTGTCAGTGCCGGTCATAGCCGCTGCAGAGGCCTTTGGCATCGTGCCTGAGTTGACAAGGCTGGTCGGTGACGAACTTGCGGTCTGTAGTGGTTTTGAGATCCCTCCACTTATACCTGTGCGATTTTCGCCAGCCAGGGTGGCAAGGAGTGTGTTCACTGGTCTTTGGATGGTCCTGATGGGACAATCCAGATCAAAGGATGACACCCTTCAATGATAGCATGGGCGAAGGGTAGGAATTAGATAAATCTTGCTGGCCTAAGGTTCGATATTCTGATAGGCTAAAGGTCCTTGTGATGGATGGGCTGATGGATCCTTGGGGTAGATGCAGCGGTTGGATATGTGTCAGGCCTCTGATGGCGGCTCTGGTCTTTTTCGATGCCGTTGGACTCCTTGCCGCCTCCACAGAGACCATGACCATCGAGAACCCCATTGCGGTGGGCTACTACATCCGTATCGATACCAGTCCTATCCAACTCAAGCAGGATCTGACCTCCGATGCCCCGCTGACCACATATGCAGGCTGTACCACGTTGAATGTCCTGAGCACCTTCCCTGCCAGGCTGAGTGTCAAGATACGTGCTACCAGTCAGGCAGGTGGTAACTGGACCGCCTATGTCAGACCTGCATCCCTGCCAAAGGGGCAATCCAGGACGAGGGTGTGCGTAAAGGGCGAGGGTATAGACCAGACCGTATTCCAGGCAGGTTCGAAGGTCAAGGTGGCCGAGGTGACGGTCATCGTCATGCCAAATTGATGGGTATCCTGTCGGCCATTGACTGAACCTTGCGATGGGGGTATAACGCTACCGTTCCTTTAGGATCATGCCGGGGGTCGTAGCACACTTGCCCCGTGCAATGGACAAGGTTCGGAAAGGCTGACATGGGCTTTGAGAAGTTCTTCTGTCCCCAATCTGTTGCCATAGTTGGTGCATCGCAGCACAAGGGCAAAGTGGGGCACGAGATATTGATGAACATGATCGAGGCCGGGTTCCCGGGCGAGATCTACCCTGTAAACAGTAAGGCAGATACCATCGCAGGTCTACGGTGCTACCCGGACTTATTGGCTATAGGTAAGACGCCTGACTTAGTGGTGGTGGTCGTGCCTGCCCAGGCAGTGCCTGATGTCATGAACCAGTGCGCTAGGATCGGTGTTAAGGCGACTATCATCATAACTGCAGGGTTCAAGGAGGTAGGGCCTGAGGGATTGGCGTTGGAGCAGAGGGTTGTGCAGATAGCAAGGCAGGCTGGGATCAGGATCATAGGCCCCAATTGCCTCGGCGTGATTGCCCCCGCCAATAGGCTGAACGCCAGTTTTGGCGCTGGTCTGCCTGCCCCGGGTGCCATAGGGTACCTTTCGCAATCCGGGGCCTTGCTTGCAGCGATCCTGGATATGGCCAATGCCAATGGCATAGGTTTTAGCAAGCTGGTCAGCATTGGCAACAAGGCCGACGTAGATGAGCTGGATGTGATCATGGCCCTTGGAGAGGATGCTCAGACCAAGGTTATAGCCGGCTATCTCGAGAGTATCACCGATGGCAATGCCTTTGTCAGGAGGGCAGGGCAGATATCTACACGCAAGCCGATACTGCTGATAAAGGCAGGTGGCACAGAGGCAGGGGCAAGGGCTGCATCCTCGCATACCGGCAGTCTTGCGGGGGGTGAGGTGGCATACGAGTGCGTGTTCGAGAGGGCCGGAGTGATCAGGTGCGAGTCGATAGAACAGCAGTTCAACTATGCCTTGGCATTTGCATACCAGCCCTTGCCGCAAGGTAACCGCGTGGCGGTCATCACCAATGCAGGTGGTCCTGGCATCATGGCAGCAGACGCCATAGAGCGATCGGGCCTGACCTTTGCACATCTGGACCCAGGCACGGAACAGACGCTGGCCTCGAGGTTGCCTGCTGCCGCCAATATCCACAACCCTGTCGATGTCCTTGGTGATGCATTGGCAGATCGATACGAGTTTGCCATCAGGACCGTACTGGATGACCCTAACGTAGATGCGGTGATCGTGATCCTGACCCCGCAGGCCATGACTCAGGCGGCAGAGACTGCACAGGCCCTCGTCACGGTCGCATCCGGTAGGAAGGATAAGCCAGTATTCGCGTGTTTCATGGGCGCGGCGAAGGTGGCAGATGCGGTCAGGATACTTGCTGCTGCCAAGATCCCTCAATACAGTTCGCCGAACGTCGCAGTGGATGTGATCAGGGCGATGGTGGACTATGTACGCTGGAAGGCCAGGCCGAAGAGGGTGGTCAAGCTGTTCGCGGTCAACAGGCGGAAGGTGGAGAATATCGTGGATAGGTATGTAAGAAGGGGGCTTCGGGAGGTAGGTGAGGCCGATGCAAAGGAGGTCCTCGAGGCCTACGGCTTCGTCACGCCAAAAGGGGCCCTCGCCACTACGCCGGAACAGGCCGCTGCCATAGCGGAGCAGATCGGGTTCCCTGTGGTCTTGAAGATCTGGTCTCCAGATATCGTACACAAGTCGGATGTAGGGGGCGTGAAGTTGGGTCTCAATACGGCCCAACAGGTCATGGATGCCTTTGACCTGATGATGTACAGGATACCTAAGAAGGTCCCTGATGCCAAGATCCTGGGTGTATTCGTCCAGCAGCAGGTCATAGGAGGCAAAGAGGTCATACTAGGCATGACAAGGGATCCCAGGTTCGGGCCACTGATGATGTTCGGTATGGGCGGCATCATGGTAGAGGTCATGAAGGATGTCTCCTTCTACCTTGCCCCGTTGACCTACGAAGAGGCCAAACAGATGCTGGTCAGTACAAGGACATACAAGATGCTGCAGGGCGTCAGGGGCCAGGAGGGTGTGGACATTGATGCCATAGCAGAGGCCTTGCAGAGGCTCTCCCAATTGGCAACGGAGTTCCCGCAGATAAAGGAGTTGGACATAAACCCATTTGTCGTAGGGCCTCCTGGTACAATAGCTATAGCCGTCGATGCCCGCATGAGTGTGGAGAAGGAATGATCGATGCAGACACCTGATTGGAAGTCCAGATACAAGGACAAGGTTTGCTCTGCCGCCAAGGCCATGCGGCTGATCCGGTCCGGCAATAATGTGTTCATCGGGACAGGCTGCGGCCAGCCCCAACACCTTGTCCATGCCCTTGTGGAGCATTGTACAGAGGTCAGCGATGTCCACATCATCCACCTATTGACGTTGGGCTCTGCGCCATATGCAGACGAGAGATTTCGGGAACGGTTCCGGATGAATACGTTCTTCATAGCCGATAACATAAGGGATGCATTGGGCAAGGGCATAGGTGACTATATACCTATGTTCCTCTCGGAGATCCCCAGCGAGTTCGAGAGCGGTCGCATACCTATAGATGTGGCCCTGATCAGCGTCTCTCCGCCTGATGCAGGTGGCCTGTGCAGCCTAGGTGTTTCGGTAGACATAGTCAAGTCAGCGGCAGCGAATGCCAGGTACATCATAGCACAGGTCAATTCGTTCATGCCGAGGACCTTCGGGGATAGTTTCATCCACGTAAATGACATAGAGGCACTGGTCCCTTATGATGAGCCCTTGATAGAGGCGACAGAGCCAAAGACCAGTGACCAGCTCAGGAGGATAGGCCAGAATATCGCCAGACTGGTCGAAGACGGCAGTACCATAGAATGCGGGATAGGCGCAATACCGCAGATGATGGCAGAGTACCTGGTCGAGAAGAAGGACCTGGGCGTCCATACAGAGATGTTCGGGGATTGGATCATAGACCTGGTGGAGTGTGGAGCGATCACCTGTGCGAAGAAGACGCTCAATCGTGGCAAGGTGGTCGCTAGCTTCTGCATGGGCTCGAAGCGCCTGTATGAATACATAGACAACAACCCATTCTTCGAGTTCTACCCCACTGAGTACGTAAACGATCCATATATCATCAGCCAGCACGAGAAGATGGTGGCCATAAACGGCGCACTGGAGATAGACCTGACCGGTCAGGTCTGTGCAGATTCGCTAGGTTACAAGTTCTACAGTGGGATAGGCGGGCAGGTCGACTTCATCCGCGGTGCGGCCAGGAGCAGGGGTGGAAAACCCATCATAGCACTGCCTTCAACCGCAAGGGATGATCAAGTCAGTAGGATCGTGCCGTGTCTGACAGAAGGTGCAGGCGTGGTCACTACGAGGGCGGATGTACACTATGTGGTGACCGAATATGGCATAGCCTATTTGCATGGAAAGAGCATAAAGCAGCGTGTCATGTCGCTGATAAGTATTGCACACCCCAAGTTCAGGCCACAATTGATCCAGGCGGCAAAGAAGATAGGATATCTGCCGGAGGATCAGATAGAGCCGGATAGTGCCACCATCCCCTATCCAGAGGAGTTGGAGTTTTACGACACATTGCACGATGGTACGCAGATATTTTTTAGGCCGGTCAGACCTACAGACGAGGCGGCACTATCGGAGATGCTCTATTCGCTCAGCCCTTCCTCGCTGCAGAGGCGGTTCATGACCAGCACCATGAGATTCCCACATAGGGACATCCAACAATTGACCAATGTGGACTACAAGCAGAACCTGGCCATTGTCGGGACGGTCCCTGGTGTCTCAGGCGATCAGATTGTGGCCATTGCCCAGTATTTCTTGGATCCGAAGACACAGGCAGCAGAGGTGGCCTTCCTTGTACAGGATGAGTGGCAGCAAAAGGGAATGGGTACTTTGCTCTTGCAATACCTTACCAGGATTGCCAAGCAACGCGGGGTAAAGAGGTTCTATGCCAAGGTACTACCCACAAACAAGCCCATGCTTGCTGTGTTCTACAATTCTGGATACAAGATACACACCGAGTTTGACGGTGATGTCTACCACATAAGCTATGATCTGACATAATCGGTCTGGGCCGGACAGACCAGATTAACTGCAGGGCGTGCGCCATGACAGACCAGACAGATGGAAAGGTGGCAAGATCCACTGAAGGGCCGAGGGTCTCGCTACCAGCAGGCGCTGATAGGCAGCAGCTTGGCATCCTGATGGCAAGGCTGTTGGTGGGACAGTGTGCGATATGTCATGTCAGGGCAGGGGCGGTCCTGGTACCGGCAGAGGATGGATCTATAGGGGTGTTGGCGGTCTGTCCAAGCCCTGACAAGGACCAGGAACTGGTGGCCTGGTTGCAATCCTCTGCCCAGGCGGCAAGGCAGGTACTTTCCGATCCCTCGAGGTCGTCTGGGCCTTGGCAGGTGCTGTTTCAGCCGTCCAGCGATCTGCAGTCCAGGATGGCTACGGTCTTGATCTCCATGGATCTGCCACAGGTGGGTAGGTTCATCGAGGCCTTTGCGGTGCCTGATAGTATGATCAACCAAGTCCAGGTCCTACAGCACAGGTTGGTCCAATCGGTCAGGATGATCGAGGCCTACGATCAGCAGCTTGCCATACAAGGGCCTGCTAGGAGGTTGCAGACCGTCAGTTCTGTCATGGCCATTATCAGTGCCGTAGAGCGGCTGCCGCAATTCGTGCCTGCGGCGATGGAGTTTTGCAATCAGTTGGCAGCGGTCTGGGGCTGTGACCGTGTGAGCCTGGGGATCTTGTCTGGCAGGATGGTGAAGGTCAAGGCCATAAGCCACACGGAGCGTTTCAGCCGCAAGACCAGGCCCATACAATTGATAGAGGCTGCCATGGAGGAGGCCTTGGACCAGCAGACAGAGGTCATCTGGCCTGCCCCTCAGGATGAACTAGTGATCTCCAGGGCGGCTGGAGAGCTGGCTGCAGTATCTGGGGCAAAGGGGCTATTTGTCGTGCCCTTGGAGGAACAGACTGGACCGGCAGTTGTGGTCCTTGCGGAAAGGTCCGCCCAGTTCGACCAGCAGACCTTGGATGGCATCAGGTTGGCATGCCAGATCTGCGGACCATTATTGTCTAGATTGTGGAGCCAAGGTCGTTGGTTCGGTGCGCGGATTGCCCATAAGGTCAGGGCCGCAGCAGCGGTAGTAGTAGGGCCGAGGTACACATGGGTCAAGCTTGTTGCATGTCTAGTGGCGGCCTTCGCTGCATGGTCTATCATCGGGAAGGGCCAATACAGGGTTCATGCCCCGTTCGCCTTGTCGGCAGAGGTCTTGCAAGGCATATGTGCACCATTCGATGGTTACCTCAAGCAGGTACACGTGGAGGTGGGCCAGACCGTGGAGGCCAATAAGACCATCCTTGCAGAGCTTGACACAGCGGAGCTGAGGCTCCAGTTGGCCTCTGCCAAGGCAGAGCTTGCATCTTACCTAAAGCAGGTCGATGCATACATGAGGGATGGGCAGACCGCAAAGGCCCAGGTCGCACAGGCAGATGCGGACAAGATCCAGGCCCAGATAGATCTTCTTGGGCAGATGATAGAGAAGGCGGCCCTGGTCAGCCCCATAGATGGTACTGTGGTCAAGGGGGACCTCAAGAAGCAGGTAGGCGGTCCTGTCAAGACCGGCCAGGTCCTATTCGAGGTCGCGCCACTTGAGGGCCTGTATGCCGAGCTATTTGTGCCAGAGGATCAGGTACTGGACCTGGCGGTCGGTCAGAAAGGGGCCTTGGCTACGGCTAGCTTTCCTGGCCAGAGATTGCCGATAGTTGTCGAGCGGATAAACCCGATGGCTGAGGTGGTAAATGGCCGAAACGTATTCAGGGTGAGGGCGACTCTGGAACAGACAACCAGGTGGCTGCGACCTGGCATGGAGGGGGTGGCTAAGGTGGATGTGGATAGGCGGCCATACATATGGATCTGGACAAGGAAACTTATAAACTGGATCAGGATGAAGCTTTGGATATGAGCATGCCTGCCTGATCGTCGGATTATGCCGCTGCAGAGACCTACATTTCACGAGGCCTGGTATCGTGTCGCTGGCCTGAGGGCAAGGTTGTCATTGGTGGCAAAGGTCAGCAGGCAGTCCTACAGGGGCCAGATATGGTACGTGCTGGAGAATACCTCCAGTAATGAATACTTCAGGTTGAATCGTGGCGCCTATTGGTTTGTGGCCCTTCTTGATGGCCGCAGGACCGTGGAGGAGGCCTGGCGGATCTGCAACGAAAGGCTTGGGGATGAAGCCCCTACACAGGGAGAGGCCATCCAGATCCTCGGCATGCTCTATGCCAACGGTCTGCTGTACGCAGAGGTCCCGCCTGATACACAGGCACTTTTCAAACGTTACAAGACGCGGATCCGCAGGCAGGTCCAAGGCGTACTGATGTCTTTGCTCTATCTTAAAGTGCCGCTGTTGGACCCTGACCCGATCCTGGAGCGGTGGAGCCCGATTGTGGGTCTGGCATTCAGTCCTTTGGGAGCGCTCATCTGGCTGGGTTTGGTCATTGCAGGGCTTTGGACCGTCATCGGCAATATCCCAGAGCTGCTGGCCTCGACAAATGAGGTCCTTTCATTCCAGAATCTACCCTGGTTGTACCTGGCCCTGGTCATTGCCAAGGTCATACACGAGTTCAGCCATGCATTCGCGTGCAAGTGGTTTGGCAGGGCCAACCCAACAGGTGGCCAGGTGCATTCTATGGGCCTCATGTTCATGGTCTTCTTGCCGATCCCGTATGTGGATACCTCCAGTGCCTGGGTCTTTCGCAACAAGTGGCATCGGGCCGTAGTCGGCATGGCAGGTGTGTTGGCAGAGTGGGCAGTAGCTGCGATAGCGGCCATGATCTGGGTCCATGTATCGCCAGGGACACTGAAGGCGGTCTGCTACAACGTCATGTTCATTGCCAGCCTTTCGACCATATTGTTCAATGGCAATCCGTTGCTAAGATTCGACGCATATTATGTGCTTTCGGATCTGATCGAGATACCGAACCTGGGTCAGCGAGCAAATGCATACCTGGGCTATCTGATCAGGCGATACATATGGGCGGTAAGGCCGATCGAGCCAGGTGCCTATTCGATCGGGGAGGCGATATGGTTTGTCTTTTATGGCATAAGCTCGTTTGTCTATAGGGTCTTCATATTCATCAGGATACTGCTTTTTATGAACAGCAGGCTACCGGAGGCACTCTGGTTCATCATCCCGGTGATGGCCGCCTCTGGCCTGGCTGCATGGGTGATCGTGCCGACCGGTAGGATCGGCAGGTATCTGTTGACCAACCCAGAGCTTGCCAAGCGGCGGACTTGGGCAATCGGTTCGACCTGCGCCATGGTGGCAGCGGCCGTGGTGCTGGTGGGGCTGGTACGCATGCCGGACCCATGGCCAGTGGAGGGTATCGTAGAGCCCAACAGGATGGCAGTGGTCTATGCGTTGGCAGATGGTTTTGTACAGGAATACCTACCATCTGGCCAAGATGTCGATCCCCAGCGATCCACATTGATCAGTGCCATCAATCCGAGCCTGGAATCGCAAAGAAGGCAGCTACATGCACAGCGGCGCCGCCTAGAGATACAAAGGCAGATCGCCCAGACCGAGGAAGTTGCCTTGGTGCAGATCCTGGACGAACAGGTCCAGGCCGTCCAGCAGCAGATCGAAAGGGTAGAAAGGGATCTGACAAACCTGAGGTTGAGGCCACCAATAGGGGGCACTTGGGTCAGCCCCGACATAGATAGGATCAGGGGGTTGTATGTGCAGCGGGGTCAGCAGATAGGTTACGTGGCCAGCCTCGACGATATTGTCGTTCGTGCCACCGCTGGCCAGGATGTGGCCGCGATGATACTGGAGCAGGCTGATAAGGCGGTCCAGATCCGACCCAGGGGTTACCCCCAGCACCTCCTTTCAGGCAGGCTGGTAGAGATATGGCCTGCAGGTACGGATCGACTGCCTTCCGCTGCAATGGGTGTGAGGGCTGGCGGCGAGATCCCTGTAAGGCCCGATGACCCGAATGGCCTACAGTCTGCAGAGAGGATCTTCCAGATATTGGTAAGTCCTGAGGGGCAATGGCCCCAGGCTCTCAAGCCAGGCCACAGGGTGACGGTCAGGGTCTACATGAGGCCAAAGCCGCTGGTTGCACGTTGGTGGACCCAGGCCCTGCAGGTCTTCCAGAGGAGGTTCCATATCTGATGAAGGTGGCACCTTCGGCCTGGTTACGCCCCAGCACTGGTCCTATACCACAAGGCTTGGATGCGGCCTGGGCAAGGGGTTTGGGTCTATTGGCCGGTTTGCGCCTGACCAACAGGCGACTGTCCAGATATACGGACCAGGTCCTGGCACTCGAAGGCCATTACGCCACCATGACCGATGCCAGGCTCCGCCAGGAGATCGAGGATCTGAGGGCCATTTTCAGGCTTTGTAGGGACACCGATCAGGATTGGTGCAGGGCCTTTGCATTGGTCAGGGAGGTGGCATCGAGGCAGATAGGTCAGATGCCGTATCCAGTCCAGCTGATGGGTGCATGGGCCATAGCCGCTGGTTGCGTTGCAGAGATGGCCACAGGCGAGGGTAAGACCCTCACAGCGACCATGCCTGCCACCGTAGCGGCCTGGCGAGGCCGGGGCTGTCATATCGTCACGGTCAATGACTATCTAGCCAAGCGGGATGCAGAGTGGATGGGTCCGATCTACAGGTTCTGCGGCCTGACGGTTGGCTACATAGAGCAGGGCATGGAGGGCCGTGATAGACGGGCTGCATATGCTGCGGATGTGACCTATTGTACCAACAAGGAGGTCTGTGCAGACTTCCTGCGGGATAGGTTGATACTTGCCAGGCTCGGAGGCAGGCCCGTATGGTTGGACAACCTCATAGGCGGTACGAATATAGACGGCCAACTGGTGCAGAGGGGTCTATTCTTTGCGATCGTGGATGAGGCAGACTCGGTCCTTATCGACGAGGCGGTGACGCCTTTGATCATCTCCTCCCAGAGAGGCGATGACCAGCAGGTCGAGGCATTCAGGCAGGCAGCTGACTTGGCATCAGGCCTTCAGGAGGGCATAGACTATCATGTGGATGTGCAGCACCAGGACATAGAGCTTACCGATGAAGGTATCGCCCATCTGGAGGAACTGGCGTCAGGGCTCGGTGGGATATGGCGGGTGGCCAGGTGTAGACAGGAGCTTGCCATCAAGGCCCTTATGGCCAGGGAGATATACGGCAGGGATAGGCAGTATATCGTGGACCAGGACAAGGTGGTCATCGTGGACGACTTCACCGGCAGGCTGATGCCAGATAGGCAGTGGAGGGACGGGCTTCATCAGGCAGTAGAGGCGAAGGAGAAGGTGGAGGTAACAGCCCCGAAGGAGACACTGGCCAGGGTCAGTTTCCAGCGTTTCTTCAGGTTATACAGGTCCCTGGCTGGCATGACTGGCACTGCCAAGGAGGCCGCAGGGGAGTTCTGGCTGATATATGGCCTGCCTGTAGCGGTCATACCTCCGAACAGGCCTTGTATCCGGCAATACTGGCCAGATGTTGTCCTGGCCACAGAGCAGGAAAAGTGGGGCTGGATCGTCCGCGAGATCGTCAGGCTCAACAAGATAGGCAGGCCTGTGCTGGTAGGCACCAGGACCGTCAAGTCCAGCGAGCACCTCAGCAGCCTCTTGGCCTCAGAAGGGATCAGGCCACAGGTCCTCAATGCAGTAAGGCATAGGGAGGAGGCCCAGATCGTGGCTGCTGCAGGTCAGGTCGGCCAGGTGACCATAGCCACGAACATGGCTGGCAGGGGCACTGATATAAAGCTTGGCAGGGGGGTAGTGGAACTTGGTGGGCTGCATGTCATTGCCGCCGAGAGGAACGAGTCGGCCAGGATAGACAGGCAATTGTTCGGCAGGTGTGCAAGGCAAGGTGACCCAGGCTCTTGCCAGGCCATCATCAGCCTAGAGGACGAGCTTTTCGTAAGGTATGGAGGGGCGATGGCGAGGTTCCTGAGGCGCCATTACAGCCATACAGCAGGTGATATATCCTCGCCTATTACCAGGTTGGCCGTGGGCTGGGCACAGGCATCTGCACAGAGAAAGGCATATCGGCTCAGAAAGGCCGTTATCCGGACGGACCACTGGCTGGATGAGCAGCTCAGTTTCACTATTGATCCATACCGTTCATAGGGCGGCTTGAAGGCTGGCCCCCAGACCCATATAATCCCCCCATGGCCAAAAGGAGTGCGGTATTCGTGTATTGTCCACAGTTGGAGGCATACCCTTATCCACCTGAGCACCCATTCAAGACCGACCGCGCAAAGAGGGCCAGGCAGATCATCCAGGCCATGGGTTGGCTCGATGGGCCAGGGATCAAGGAGGTCCATCCTCGGCCGGCAAGCAGGATGGCCCTGAGGAAGTTCCACACCCCTGCCTACCTGCACGCGCTTAGGTCTGCCTCTGCTGGTAGGTTGGATGGGCAGGCACTTGTCATGGGCATAGGTACATCCGATTGTCCTGTGTTCAGTGGGATGTTCGAACATGCTGTGTGGGCAACAGGTGCAACCTTGATGGCGGTCAAGGCGGTACTCACAGGCCAGGCACAGGTTGCATTCAACCCGCACGGTGGCTTCCACCACGCCCATCCCCAGAGGGCCTCGGGTTTCTGCTATGTGAACGACATCGGCCTTGCCTGCCAGGTCCTTGCCGAGGCTGGTAAACGTGTCTTCTACCTGGACCTGGACGTGCATTACGGGGATGGGGTGGCCCAGTTCTTCTATCAGAGGCAGGATGTCTTTACCTGCTCGCTGCATGAGGATCCCCGTGTCCTGTTCCCTGGTACTGGGTTCGTGGAGGAGATAGGCGATGGGCCTGGCAAGGGTTATTGCGTCAACATCCCTCTTCCTGTAGGGACGTACGACCTTGTTTACCTTAACGCCTTCGAGGCAGTCGTGCTGCCTTTGGCCAAGGCCTACAACCCTGATGTCTTCGTGATCGAGTTGGGCGCTGATGCATTGGCAGGAGACCCCCTCGCGCACCTGCAACTGACCAACAACGTATATGCAGAGATCATCAATCATATCCTTGGTCTTGGCAAGCCGATCGTCATGACAGGCGGTGGTGGCTACCATGTTGACAATACCGCAAGGGCATGGACACTAGCCTGGGGGGTACTTTGTGGGGTAGATGAGGGGGAGGATCAGAGTGTAGGTCTTGGCGGTGTGATGCTGTCCAGCTCGGACTGGCAGGGCGGGCTGAGGGATAGGCAACTTCCGGTCTCCAGCCAACAACGGCAGGTCGTATCAGCGGCGTTGAATGCCACTATCAAACAGATCAAGCAATTGGTCTTTCCTATACATGGCCTAGCATCTGATTAGATATATCTTTGATCGAAAGGGATTGTAATGAAGATCAGTAATAGAGCAAAGGCAGTTCCTCCATCGCCCACCCTGGCAGTCACTGCAAAGGCTGCGGAGCTGAAGGCCAAGGGGATCGACGTCATAGGATTCGGGGCAGGGGAGCCAGACTTCGATACGCCTGATTATATCAAGGATGCAGCGATAAAGGCCCTACGAGAAGGCAAGACCAAGTATACACCTGCTGCAGGGATCATGGAGCTCAGAAAGGCCATAGCAGATAAGCTCAAACGCGAAAACCAGTTGGACTATGCCCCGGAACAGGTGGTTGTCAATATCGGAGGCAAACACTCGGTTTACCAGGCCATCCAGGCAGTAGTGGACCCAGATGACGAGGTATTGTTGCCTACGCCATATTGGGTAACCTACCCAGAAGCGATCAAGCTGGCTGGCGGTCGTGTGAAGGTGATAAAGACAAACCGTGAGAACGATTACAAGGTCACGCCAGAGCTACTAGCAGGGGCCATCTCTAAGAAGACCGTCATGTTCATACTCAATTCTCCCAACAATCCTGGCGGTTTTACCTATACACCTGAGGAATTGGCGGCCTTGGCGAAGGTCCTTGAGGGTACGGATATCTGGGTCTTGTCGGATGAGATATATGAGAAACTGGTCTACGGTCAGACCAGGTTTGTCAGCTTTGCCTCGCTAAGCAAGGACGCATATCAGAGGACACTTACCATCAACGGATTCAGCAAGGCATTCGCAATGACCGGCTGGAGACTAGGATATGTAGCAGGGCCGCTGGAGGTGATAAAGGCTATATCCAGGCTCCAGGACCACATGACTTCAAATCCGGTCACATTTGCGCAATATGCGGCCATGGCTGCCCTCGGCCAACAGGGCAACAGCACCATCGAGGCCATGAGGCAGGAGTTCGAGAGGAGGGGCCGGTACATGGCCGAAAGGCTCAATAGCATAAAGGGTGTGTATTGTCCCCAGCCTACTGGGGCGTTCTATTGTTTCCCGGATGTATCTGCACATTATGGTCGCAAGATCAACGGTACTGCGATTACCGATAGCATGAGTTTTACATCTGCCTTGCTCGAGCAGGCAAACGTGGCAGTGGTGCCTGGCCTGCCATTTGGTTGCGATCAGAATGTCAGGTTGAGCTTTGCCTGCTCGATGAAGCAGATAGAGGCAGGGATGGATAGGTTTGCAAGATGGCTGCAAGGTTGAATACAGACTCGGCCGGCCCAAATTTGCCTCGACCGTCTCGCAGTTGGGATTGGCTGATCAGGGTGGTGTGTTGGTTGGGCATGGTAATCTTTGCGCTGCATGCCTGTACGCACATGGTTGCAGCCGGAGATACATGGGTGGCCATGGCTTGTGGCAGGCACTTTGTCAACCATGGTGTGGACACGGTAGAGCCCTTCAGCGCGAACTCCCACAGACCAGGCCCGACCCCAGAGCAGATTGCCTCCTGGCCTGGTTGGGCCAGATGGATCGCGGAGAAGGTGGGCATCGAGACCGTCAGGAGATGGCACCCTACAGGATGGATAAACCAGAACTGGTTGACACACGTGATCTTCTACTGGCTGACGACCACATTGGGCTCTCAGCAAGAGCCCTATTTTGACGCCTTGGTCTTTTGGAAGGTGGCTATCTACCTGCTATCGGTGGTCTGCATATATGTAGCAGGCCGCCTCCTAGGTGCGCATAGGCTCCTTGCAGCCACCTTTGCCAGCGGCGCCCTATTCATAGGGCGGTCCTTCCTTGACATCAGGCCGGCAGGTTTTTCCAACCTGCTCGTAGCAGTGTTCGTCCTGATCCTGATACTGGCTACGTACAGGCAGATATGGTACCTCTGGCTGCTTGTGCCATTGACGGTCTTTTGGGCCAACGTCCATGGTGGCTACATCTATGTGTTCATCATGATGATACCGTTCGTCCTCGCCAACCTTGTGGCAATCCCATTCAAGAGTAGATTGGTCTCCATAGGTTGGCGTGGCATATGCCACGCATTGGCGGTCTATGTGGTGGCATTTACGGCGATGGTCCTGCTCAATCCTTATCACCTGACCAACCTGACCCACACCTTCGAGATAAGTATCAGCAAGCATGCCGAACGATGGAGGAACGTACACGAGTGGCATCCTGCATTCGCATGGGACAATCCAGTCGGAACGGCCGTGCCATTCCTGGTGATGTATGTACTGGCATGGCTGGTATTGATCCTCTGGTTTGTCGCGCACAACTGGGCAGCGAGGCAGGCAATTCCTTTTATGGGCCGGCCAAAGCGGAGGACTGGGGCAGGGCCTTACCAGTGGCCCAGGATCGATCTGGGATTGTGGGTGGTTGCTGCCTTGACCATATACATGGCCATCCGCTCACGGAGATTCATCCCTATAGCGGCATTTGCTGCCTGCCCGGTCTTGGCCTCCATGATCGATCAGATCATAAGGGCTGCATTACTTGGTAGGTGTCTGAAGGTGATGGCAAGGCCGGATCCAGAGGGCTTTCAGAGCCTGGTGGCCGACATCGCAGCCAAGGGGGTCATGATAGTGATAGTGATGGTAGGGTTCTACTTCTGGCCAAGGTTGTTGGAAGCGGCAGTGCCTACCGATGGAGGGACGCTTTCGAAGGGCCTCGCTTGGTTTTCGCAGTGGTGGTTCGGTTCAGGTAGACCCAATATCCTCCTGATCTTCCTTGTGGTCCTGGTGGGGGTGGTCTGGTTCTGGTTGGGGGCTGCAAGACCTTCGCTGGACCGACCAGGTCAGGGCCGATTCGACATAGGCATCCTGGCCCGGACCGTTGTGGCGGGGTTTGTACTGGGTTTTGGTACATGGGCAGGCCTCAGATACAAGGTTGTATACATGGACCCATGGGCCGCTGACCCGGTCTTTGCATCGGTCTTCATGCGGATGACTGCCTCCTTCTTGAAGCCATTCGAGGCATGCCAGTTTATCAGGCAGAACCACCTATCTGGCAAGATGATGAACTATTGGACAGAGGGAGGCTTCATCGCCTGGGGCCAGGAGCCAGACCCAAAGACCGGCAAGACCCCATTGCAGCTTTTCATGGATGGCAGGGCCCAGGCCGCCTACAACGTTAGTGCATTCGACGAATGGTCCTACATATGGGGAGGGGGTAAACCCATGGAGGAGATATTGGCCTCAGGCCGCAAGATCGGTCCTGAGGACTACAAGCAGATTGGCCAGTGGATTACGCAGAGGCTCAGGAGCCACGAGGTCTGGGTTGCCCTCATCCCTGCGCAACAGTTCGATAGTGTCTTTGCGAGGGGCCTCGAGGCCAGTGGCCAGTGGCCGGTAGTCTATCTGGACAATAAGCAGAAGCTATATGTGGATATAAATAGTCCGCAAGGTAGGGACCTGTTTGATGGGGTCTTGTCAGGCAAGACGGTCTACCCAGACCAGTTCCTTACGGAATTGAACATGGCATTTCATTTGCTGGCCTACCAGACTGACCCCAATGCAAAGGCGGTCGGATTGGAGCATGCTATCAAGGCGTACAGACTTCAGCCTACGCCAATGCCCATGCTATTGATCCTCGGCCCTGCGGCAAGGAACGAGCATCTCAGACCAGCGATAAGGGCATTCTGTCAGGAGGTCTGCCAGGATTTCCAGGCCAATCGCCATAGCTACCGCACCAGGCACGGCTACAGGGCAAGACTGGAGGCAGTACGTTTGGCCAGCGATTGGCTTGCCAGTGTGGCTGCATCCCAAGATAACCTGGAGGCTGCCAAGTCCTATGCCGAGGCTGCAGAGCAATACAGACAAGAGCGAGATCTGTTGACCGACTTGCAGAGGTGGTAGGTGGCTGATCTGGCCAATCAAGGACGTGTATCACAACATGGAGGAAGGATCGGTATCAGCGTCTTCTTTCCGTGCTACAACGAGCAGGACAATCTCAGCCGCGTCGTGCGGAGCGCGCTAGAGGTATTGGAGACGATCCGGGCAGATTATGAGGTCATAATCATCGATGACGGTAGTACCGATCGGACTGGGCAGGTGGCCGAGGATCTGGCCTCTGGCAATCCGAGGATCAGGGTGGTCCACCATCAGAAAAACCTCGGATACGGAGCGGCATTGAGGTCGGGCTTTGCGGCGGCAACCAAGGATCTGGTCTTCTTCGCTGATGCCGATGGCCAGTTCGACCTTCGGGACCTGCCTGCCTTCCTTGCCCAGATAGACCAGGCCGATGTAGTCTGCGGTTACAGGCTAAGGCGCAGCGATAGCCTGATCCGTAGGCTAAACGGGTGGTGTTGGACTAGGTTGGTCTGTGCAGTCTTTGGGTTCGATGTCAAGGATGTGGATTGCGGCTTCAAACTCTTCCGGCGGCATGTCGTAGATGGTATGGAGATGCTAAGCACAGGTGCCCTGATCTCAGCTGAGATACTGGCAAGGGCCCGAAGGGCAGGTTATAGGATCATACAGCTGCCTGTAAGGCACTACCCTAGGAAGGCAGGCAGACAGACCGGTGCCAGTCCAAAGGTCATCCTGAAGGCCTTTAAGGAACTTTGGCACCTACACAGGTTGATCGCAGGGAGGTAGCCCTCTGGGATGGAAGTCAACGCTGACAAGGTCAACCTCTTTGTCTACGGGTCGCTCAGAGACAGTGTAATCTTCAGGTCTGTCTGCGGCCTCGGTTTTACACGCAGGGCCAAGCGGGTAGACGATCAGACCCTCTTTGCAGAGCCGGCCTTCCTTTCGGGCTACAGGAGGGTAAGTCCTGATGGTGTCTATTATTATGCAGTCCCTGCACCAGCATCGAGGATAGAGGGCCTGGTGATACATGACGTGCCGTTGCAGGCCATAGAACAGATCGACCGGTACGAGGGGGCATACTACAGGAGGGATACGATCACCGTGCACACCGCCAGTGGCCCTGTGAAGGCGGAGGCATATCTGGTAAGCACGGAGTCTATGACCAGACACTTTGGTGACAGGTTTCACGTCAACCTGATACATGAACTGTGGCTAAGAAAGAGGATAGGCAGGTTCATATCGAGGCTCGTCAAGAGGGGCCAGAGGCCTGATCTTGCCGCGCTCGAGCGTGTTGCAATCAGACAGCTACTGGGCACCACAGAGAGGGATCTGGTGATCGCCCACTATGGCACCAACTCCATTAGCGATTACTATGTCCAAAGGCAATTGGACAGGCCCATACCTAGCATAGCACACGTAAAGGCCGATCCTCAGGCACAGCCATTTGTCAACAATTACCTCAGATTGGTACTGAAACAGGTCATGCTCAATGAGCTAGACGACAGGATACAGACAAGGTTCAGATTCGAGATCGAGCAGATGTCTGGCTCGGCCAGGTTTTACAAGAGGACGCTGAGCCTGCTGGCTGCGCTACAGATAATGAATACCCACGACCAGCAGGTTGATGACATGGTGCAGCAAGGCCTCGATCTGGTGCCTTTGGACAGTGCCGACCTGATCGATTATGTCAAGTATGCCGTGAGGGCTGGCAGGAGGCTATTCGAGTCAAGGGTTGTAAAACACATGTTGGATTGGATCGCGTCCAACAGACAGGGCGGCCTGACCCCAATGGGATTCGAGATGGAGCTGAGCAACCTTGGGTACAAGACCGTTTGCCCAGATGTTGCCGCTATGGTTGGCATAGATCCTGTATATGACTGCTTCCGCTATTTCTTTGACTTCCAATTGGATGTGCTCGCCTGGCGGTTGGGAGCCTATATCGATGACCATAGTGGGTCTTTCGAACGCGTCAGGAGATGTGGGTTCCTGGAGCTAGCGCCTGGTAGGCTGACCATTACCGGGGCCCTATCGAGGCCATCTACGGCTGACCCGTGGGTGTTGAACCAATTGATACAACAATTGGTCCAGTTCTTCGAGGTCAAACCTCACAGCCTCCACATATCGCTGCAGCTCAGGCGCAGACAGGTAGGCCAACAGAAGGTCCTACCTGTGGGCTTTGCTATGTGCCTTCTGGCATTGGGTGGCGGTCTGGAGCAGCGACCAGGAGGGGGGCATTGGCTTACACGCCTGGCCAGGCGGGAGATCGTGCAGTCGGTGCCGGAGGAGGAGCTGGTATTTGCCAGGACCAGCAAGAGGAAGTGGCATTACGGTCTGGAGGAAGGGGCAAAGGTACGAACCAGCACGTATGTCCAGCAATACAAGTTCATCCGCCTGGACGGCACTGCCAACTATGAGCCCCTGATCCTTTGTCTAAAGGGGCTGCAGATCGCATACAACCCTGGTGATTATCTGACCGCTGCACAGCTGCGGGCTGATGCGGCTCTGAGAAAGGACTACCAGGACCTTTGCCAGTGGGCAGAATCGCCTACACCGATCCCTCCTGATGTGATAGGCTCATTCTTGGATACCGTGTATAGGGGGCTGTTTTCCGAAAGGCATAGACGGCCTGCCCACAACCTGCACTACCTGGATTGGACCATGGATAGCCTTGCTGACCAGCTGTATGGGTTCAACAAGCTAGTCAGTGGTCAGAACGCCTAATCCCTCGCGCCAGGTGGGCGGAATGTCGCTGCCTTCGGTGTTGCAGATGTGACAGGCAGATTGGGCTTTACCGATGGCCTGGCCATCGCCGCTCGGTAGAGCCTGTTGGCCGAAATAGCGGGCTTATCCTTCAACAGCTCTGGCGTATTGTATGCCCACAGGGTAGATCGATAGACTAGGGGATCCTCCTGCGGGACCACAAACGGCCTGCCAAGATTGCCATTTGGGTCGACATAGCAGATCATGATCCTTGTGAATTGGTCATCCTGGGACTTGCTGCTGAAGGCCAAGAACCTGCTGTTGCTAGACCAGCATGGCCACGACTGGGCCTTTGGTTCGGCTATTGCGATACGGTAGGAACCGTTTGTCAGGTCGAGCAGGTATATATCGCTGTCATGCTGCCACGTCGGAAAGAAGCCATAGCTACAGCGGCAAAAGGAAATCCACCTACCATCAAGGCTACATCTAGGCATGGCAATGCTGCCGCCGACTGTCTTTGCACTTAGCACCAGTTCGCCTTGGCCCCATGCCCCGGTATTCGGGTCAAAATGGATACGCATAAGATCATATCTGACTTGATCATATCCCGCAGGCGGAATCTCCGTACGTTCCGGCCACGGCTTGGAAGTTGTACAGTAATAGAGATACTTACCGTCTGCAGACCAGGTAGGCCACGTCTCAAGTTGTTGTTTGTCCGTCAATGGCGGTACGAGGCTGATCTGGCCTGATTTCGGTCTATAGCAGGCTATCATGGAATCCAGGTCCACTGTATCCCTTGGTTCAGGCCTGGCCGCATGATAGAACATCGGGAGGTTGTTTATGGAATATGCAGCCATATCCCCGCTAGGATGCCAACTTGTATACCCGAACTTGGCTGCGATCTTCTCTACATGGCCATCAGGCCTTGTTGCCAAGGTGGCGATCCCAAAATGGCTGGATCTGATACCCACGAGCATCTGGTCTGGCCTGTTTGCCGGAAAGCTGTGACAGTTGATGCAGGCATTGTCGAGCCTCGCACCATCTAGGATCGTCCAATCCCTGAACGTAGTCAGATCCCTACAGGTGATCCTGATGGGGCTTGCCACATGTTGGTGTGTTGGGTGCATTGCCCTGTACACGAGGTATCTATCTATCTCTGCATCGGCAACCGTCAACTCCAGCGGCTCGAACAGCGACCATTTGCCATTCGAACCTGCGAGTACGTCGATGCTTATCCTCATCCCACGATTTACCTTAATTAGCTTGCGCCATTGGCCTATTGGGATATTGATCTTGCCGGATCTGCTAGACAGCTCTATTGCCTCACCTTGCTGGCCCTTGATCCTGACGGTGAAGACGTCGGCCTTCTCGTCTACGACCATGTTCAGCGGAGCGATGTTGGCAGGTATGACCGCCTTGTCGTAATCGGGATAGGTCTTTGGGGTACGGCCGATTCGAGTCGGCCCTGATCCATCGTCCTTCGATTGCGAAAGGCTGACAGTCGTTAGTCCTACGAGGACAATATAGGTAAGGATCAATCTGACGATCACCTTTAACCTCCGAGGTAGAAGTAGTAGAAATACGTATCACCAAACCGGTCCTTCATCTGTCTTCTGGCCCGATCCAGGTCAGATCCAAATGAAGCCAATGTACGCATGAATGAGACAAATGTCTCTGATATGCCTGTTTCGATCGTATAGCCTTTCATCCCTGCACTGCCAATGTCCAAGGCCTTTGCCAATAGCAAGGCCTCCTGATAATGCCTAGGGGTTCGATCCATGTTGATCCAGTGATATTGGTTGAACGTCCGGACCAACCCTGCCAGGTCCTTGGTCAAGAGGAACTGGGCCATAAGGTATTCGTATGCCATCCGATTTGCTGGATACTGTTCAAGTAATCTAGGCAATGGTTCTGTCGGTCTGACCCAGTCCCTCCGTAGCATACGCTCGCGGAGCTGCTGGATGAATGGGTCTGTAGAGAGGTTTGGATCAAGTGCCAGTTGGTTCAGCCTTTGCCTGGCCTTGCAGGCCCAGAATGGCACCCTGGCGAGCGTGCCAAGAAGGACCCTTGCTGCATTTGGATTGCCCTTGACGATATTGACGGTCGCCAATCCATCTATGAGGATCGGTCTTTCCCCATATATCTCGATGGCTATGCATAGGGCGTTTTCTGCCTCGTTGATCAAGCCCAGTTCCATACAGGTCCTGGCCTTGTGCCAAAAGGCAGGTCGATCTGACAATAGAAGGCTGGCAGGATCCTGGGGCAGGCTGAACATGGAATGGCCTAGCTGCGAGGTATGGAACAAGGCCCTATTTGCGGCATGGCAGATCAGGTAGTTGTACGGTACAGCCCTTGCAATATCGATGACCTTTTTCCAGTCCCTTGTTTGAGAATAGTAGTCCACTGCAAAAAGTGCCCTGAGCCTGGGATCGTAAGACCACCAGGCCGCACATACCATTGCAATGCAAGCAACTAACGCCTCCAGATACCCAATTGGGGATCTGCGAATGCGTCTATCAGCAATGGCGATCTTGATGACCATGGCAGCGATGGCACCAAGTGGCAACGCAAGATATAACAGCCACGGCAGCAAAGCTGGCACGCCCTTGATCTGTCCGGCTGGATGTTGCCATGGGGTCAATCTAGAGTAGGCCGTAGCTATCGAGTCTCCATATGCCAAGACGCCGATCAAATAAGGGCATATGGCCGCCCATGCAGATACCGCCACTGCGGACCAGGTCAAGCCGCTGGCCATTGCAGCTATGGCAAGCAATACAGCCACCAACAGGCTTGCACCCCCTGTAGCCCAGTAGGCAAGGGCTAGCAATAGGCAGGCAAGGCATGTCCTCCAATAGGCATTGCCATAGGCCAGCCTCATCAAGCCCAATGTGATGCCTATAGCTGCAGTAGACCCGACCACCATATCCAGGGCATAGAGGTATTGGCTGTGGAGCGCAAGGATAAGGATAGGTCCTGCCGTGGCTGCGATCCTGGCATTAGATAGCCCGATACGGCCGAGGTACCAACAACTGGATAGCCACGCCAGGCAAGCGGCAGCGGTGATGACGGCTGCACCAAGCCAACGGTCGTAGTATGCCTGTGCGAGGAACGCGGTGATGTATTCCAGGGTGCCCCCAGGCCTCGATATGTGCTCGAGGAACGGCTGCCAGCCATAATAGAAGCATGGAAAGTTGGTGATTAGGCCTGCCGTGTTGTATATGAACCTTGGATCTATTACCACGGCCGTGTATATCAGATATCCTAGGCCTGCTAAGAGGCCTATTGCAGGTAGCGGCCACCTAGCTGACCTGGTCTTGGGGGAAGGCGGAGGCTGTCTGGTTCTATCCTTGACCACTGGGTAGGATTATAGGCACTAGCCAGATCCTGTCCACAGATTCGATATATAAGCTTTTCAGGCGATCAACTGCACGTTCTGTTTGAGTATATCCAGTTTTCCCCTGATTTCCTCCGCCATCCTGGAGTTGGGGAACTCTGCGATGATCTGCTGGCCTACCGCTAGTGCCTCAGCCCAATTGCGGTCAGAGACCGCCAGCGAAAATCTTACCCCAAGGTTGTGCAGCTTCGTACGGAATACGTCCCTGGCCGCCTCTTGCAACGCAAGGGCCTCGTTTGGGGTCAGGAACCTATCTAGTTCTTTCAGTATCTCAAGGCTACGATCTGTGTCCTGTCTCTTGACTGCCTCATCCCATGCCGACAGCAATGCCTTCTTCCTCTCCTCTCGCTTGACATGGAATCGCTGCCGCATGGACCTGGCCCTCTCTGAGTCAGGATATGCCTTTATCAGCCCTTCTATCTGGACCGAGGCCTTTGACCACTGACCCTCATCCAGCAGACGCTCTATCTGTGCGATGATGGGCTCGATCTTCTGTTCCCTGATCGCCTGTCTGTGCCTATCAGCCTGGCACCTGAGCTCCTCGGCCAGGTCCTGGTACTCAGGCCTACGGGCAATCTCGTCTATGAGCTCATATGCCGCCTCATAGTTCCCTGCGTTGAGCTTTTGCATCACGGCCTCTTGGAGGCTGTTGCGTTCTGCATCCCTGAAGGCGATGGCCTTGGCCTTCTCGCTGAGCCTGGTACTCTGGCACAGTTCCTCCAGCCTATCGCCGATCCTCTCGAGGGCCTTGCAGACCTCCTCCAACCTGTTGCTGCTATCCTTGAGCCTGGTTATGGCAGAACAAGCATAGGCAAGTAGAAAGACCATGGCAGCAAGCAGAAGCAGGGGGATATATGGCATCCAGCCCGACTGCAGGGATATGGCCGTCCCAGGTCCAGAGGTCAAGGAAAGGACGATGGATATAGGTATGGCCACCAGCATTATCGCCAAGACATGCCACTTGTACCGCTGCCAAAAGCCATCGGTCTGGCACCTCATATCTTTCTCCTGACCGCCGTGGGCCATCTTTATATTATATTAGCGGCAGGCTCACCACAGGTCAATGGGTCTCGCTGCCTTTGGGGGTTGTGATACGGCCAACTGCCTAGGCCAAGTAGCTAGGTCCTTCCTGCTAAGGTTGGCCGCCTGGACCTTCTGGTAGGTTGGGGTGTATAGCCGCGTTTGCGATGGCACTGCAGAGACGGGTCGATACCGATCCAGGTGGTATAGACCAGCTAAGGGTTGCTCTAGAAAAGGCTTCAAATCCCAAGACCACCATTGGCGTACTGAATCTGGTTGTGTTGGCCAGTTCTTTAAGGCCCGTGGCGGACTGGGTAGGGCTGGGAAGCTTGGTACATAGGCGGGAGGTGCTTCAGACGGGTATAGAGGGTTTGCTGAGGTCTGCGGGTAAGCCATTAGGGGGTCATGAGGGTATGATTCATGCACCTGGGTATTCGTGGCTTAGGCTGAGGATGGTGTGTATGCTCCTAGGTATAGGGGCGTATGAACCTCTAGGTGCTACTGAGTCGATCCAGGCAATGGGCCATGGTGCTTCTGCCTGGCTGGTAGGGTCAGTTGTATCTACGATGGCCCAGTGACCATTGGGCCATTTGATGTACCTGCATTTGCGGTCCCGGCAGGGCTGGAGGCCGACAGGCAGGCAGTTTATCCTTACAGCAGACCTTGACTTCCAAGGCGGTTCGATCCCGCCTGTGGGAGGTACTGACAAGTACTTTACTGGTGTATTTGACGGCAAGGGTCATGTGATTCGCAATCGGGTTGTTTGTATGCCCAAAGCGACGGACGTTGGTTTATTCTGCCAAGTAGGTACAGGAGGACGGATCAGTAATTCAACGGTTAATTGCATGTAGGTGGTCTTGCAGGTAGTAATAGAGGCCAAATAACCAACTGCTATGCCACAGGTGCTGTCAACAGCAAGCAGTATTGTGGTGGGGGTGGTGGGCACTGATTGCGGCACCATAACGGCCAATTTCTGGGACATGGAGACCAGTGGTTGCTCATGGAGTGCTGGTGGCATAAGGCTTACAATAGCGGAAATGAAGACTACGGTCACATTCATGAATGCCGGTTGGAGTCCGGAAATCTGGTTGCTAGAAGATGTGTCTTACCCTCGCCTGCTTAACGTCGGGCCTTTGGCTGCTGGTCATTAGGCGGGTTGCATTCGGCCCTAACGTCGGCCATTGCAGCGCCATAGATACTCCGATAGACAAAGGCTGCATCAGGGCTGGGCTGCCCGCGGCAGGCAACGGTTGACCTATCTGGGCTTTTGGATAAGATATGATCATGGCTAGGTAGTGGGGCTGAAGCAATTATGTCCCGGCCAACAGGCTACAATACTGTCAAGAAGTGAGGGTGAAGATGACTAGACAACGCGGCCCAAGTGGTTCCCTCGCGGTGCCTGCCAGTAAGGGGAGGGGCTCAGATTAGCTAAGATCCAGTGCGAAGGAGGCTGATATGTACAGGTGGAACATCCTGCTTGCCGTGATCCTTGCATGTTTGGTGATGTCAGGCCCAGTCTGTGGCCAATCGGTGAAGATAAACTTCCAGACACCTGCTACTGCCGTGCCCGAGGGGTATCTGCCCGATTATGGCCAAGTTTATGGGGATAGGGGCAATGGTTGGAGCTATGGCTGGAGTCGTGATATCACAGCAGATGCCCGTAACCGGAACAGCACCAACTCGCCAGATAAGAGGTGGGATACACTGGTTCATCTACAGAAGGGCGGAGCCACGGCCACATGGGAGATAGCCATCGCCAACGGGCTTTACAATATCTACATCGTTGCAGGGGATCCATCATATACGGATCACACCAATAGGTTCGATCTTGAGGGGGTTATCCTGGAGGATCTAGAGACCCCCGCAGACAACTTCGACGAGTTCATTGCCACGGTTTGTGTGACTGATGGCCGCCTGACCCTCATGCCAGCAGAAGGTGCATTCAACTCCAGGATCTGCTTTATAGATATCACGCTGGTCAGGTACCTCGGTCTGGCATGGATGCCTAGCCCCGCAGATAATGCCGCAGACGTGCCTCGCGACGTGGTACTTGGCTGGAATCCTGGCGACTTCGCGGCAGCACACGATGTGTACCTTGGTATGAATCGAGGTGATGTCACCAACGCCAGCAGGGCAAATCCGCTACAGGTCTTGGTCAGTCAGGGACAAGCCCTTGCCGTCTTGAGCCCTGGCTTGCTGGAGTTCGGGACCACCTATTATTGGCGTGTAGATGAGGTCAACTCGGGTCCAGACCAGGCCATATACAAGGGTCAGGTCTGGACCTTTATGGTAGAGCCTTATAGCTATGTCAGGCAACCGATTGCTGCCACTGCATCCAGTTCCATAACGGCGGATTGTGGACCTGAAAAGACCATAGATGGCTCAGGACTTGCCGATTCGAGGCATGATACGGCCATAACTAGTACCTGGCTTGCCGCGTCAACGCCTGCGTGGATACAGTATGACCTAGGCGAGGTCCTGAAGCTGGACAAGATGTGGGTTTGGAACTCCAACTCCGCCATGGAAGGATTCATGGGCTTTGGGGCAAGACAGGTGAGGATCGAGGTATCGGCAGACGGCGGTACTTGGAATGCTGTCAGTGGCGTGCAGGAGTTTGCACAGGCCCCAGGGGCTCCAGACTACGTGCACAATATAGAGGTTGACCTTGATGGCACGATGGCCAGGTACGTAAGGCTGGTAATCCAGACCAATTGGGCTGGGTCCAGCAGCAGTTGTGGGCTCAGTGAGGTGAGGTTCTTCTGCATTCCCCTAGCTGCATATGGGCCTTATCCTGCCTACGGGGCGATGGATGTCCAACCCGATATACGACTGAATTGGAGACCAGGTCGGCAGGCTGCTACTCACAAGGTCTATCTTGGCACCGATCGAGATTCAGTAAGGTCAGGTACTGTCACCCCGATCGTCACAAAGGACCATTACCTGGACCTTGGCAGTTGGGGTGGGCAGTATTCCACTACGTACTATTGGCGGGTGGATGAGGCAAATGGCGCAGAGGTCTGGCCAGGCGATCTGTGGAACTTCAGGACTAGTGATTATGCGGTCGTGGATGACTTCGAGTCGTATGATGACAGGTGCAATAGGATATTCTTTACGTGGGTAGATGGATTAGGTCATAGTGGCGCTGACGATTGTGGTATCCCTATGGCTAGCGGCAATGGGACCGGCTCTGCAGTTGGCTACAGTATACCCCCATTTGCCGAGCGTGCGGTCACGCATGGGGGCAGCCAGGGTATGCCCCTACGGTATCAAGGCCTCTCGGAGACTACAAGGCAGTTCAGCCCAAGCAAGGATTGGACTGTAGGTGGTATTAGGTACCTGGTGTTGTACTTTAGGGGTGATAGTACCAATAGTCCAGGTCAGTTGTATGTGAAGATCAATAATGTTCAGGTCAACTACAATGGCAAGCCTGAGGA
>Ga0207433_10001090_pt1 | contig 59881 bp, 49 predicted proteins | sample YelNatPaOPGAMG01_FD_187559 | JGI IMG/M metagenome (GOLD analysis project Ga0207433, IMG submission 187559) | Hot spring thermophilic microbial communities from Obsidian Pool, Yellowstone National Park, USA - OP-RAMG-01 (SPAdes) (version 3) | ecosystem: Environmental > Aquatic > Thermal springs...
TTAAGGAAATACAGTCAATGAAAAAATTGCGTATCGTAGACCTTGGTACAATGGACTACCTTCCTGCTATAGAAATAATGCATGATGTGAGGAACGAGGTGGAACATGGAGCTGATGATACGCTTTTGATTGTAGAGCATAATCCAGTTATAACTATCGGTACAGATGATGATGAAAACAGTATTCTGGATAAAACTTATATAAAAAAGCACAAAATACCGGTTATAAGAACAGAGCGTGCTGGCGGTGCTGTTGCCCATAACAATGGTCAGATTGTGTGCTATCCTGTTCTAAAAGTAGAAACAATGCCTGTTGATCTAATACCAGGTATACTGGCAACCATGACAGATGCCCTGGTGGATTTTAATATTAGACCCAGGAAGGGTAAAGAACCAGGTATCTGGGTTTCTGATTACAAGATTGGTTTCGTTGGTATGAAGATTCACAAAGGCGTTTCAATTCATGGATTTGCAATGAACATATCTAACAACCTTGACATTTTCAGAACGATAAAGACATGCGGAAAAGAAGACGAAAAGATAACCAATCTTACCCTTTCAATTAAGACCATTATACCTTTAGATAAGATGAAAAAATCCATAATTTCCAAATTCGCCATGAGATTTAATTATCTCCCGGACAGGTTTGTTGTAAAGGAAGGTAGTGCATAAAAGCCTATGTTAATACCTGAATGGATTAATGTAAGATATAACGAAGATAATGTAAAACCTGTTATAGATTATATTGAGAAACACGATATAACAACTGTTTGTGAGGATGCACTTTGCCCGAACAGATGGACATGTTACGCACATAGAGAGCTTACATTCATGATTCTCGGCAACACATGCACCAGGCAATGCAGGTTTTGTGGTGTTGGGAAAGGCGTGCCACAGCAGGTAGATCCATATGAAGCTGAAAAGGTCCTTAATACGATAAAGCATTTTGGCTCTGATTATGCGGTTATTACCTCTGTAACAAGAGATGACCTGATTGATAATGGAGCAGGTCAATTCGTAAATGTGATAAGAAGGCTAAAATCAAATGGTGTGCATGTTGAGGTATTAATACCTGATTTTAATGGCAATGCAGAGCTCATAGCCATGATTGTAAATGCAGAACCCGATGTTATCGCCCATAATATAGAAACAGTGGGAAGATTGTATCCGGTAATAAGACCCTTGTCGGATTATAATATCAGTCTATCTGTGCTTGAAACGATAAAACGATTAAACAAACACGCTATAACAAAATCAGGGTTTATGATGGGACTCGGGGAAACAATATCAGAGGTAAAAAAGCTTATGTATGAATTGAAAGAAACAGGTTGTGATATACTGACAGTTGGACAGTATTTAAAACCTTTGCCTGAAAGCTATGATGTAAAGGAATATATCCATCCAGATATTTTTAAGATGATAGAAGAATACGGTTATAACCTTGGGTTTAAGGTAATTAAGGCAGCTCCATTTGTCAGGAGTTCTTTTATGGCAAGGGATATGTGGATTAAAACAGGGTTAACCCAGAAAAATGCATTTGCAAAATAGGGGACAAACCTTTCTATTGCATTTTTAGGTTAATTAAAACTTAAAGGAGGATATATGCTAAAAAAAGATGTTTCAAAAACATTTGTTACACTTGAGGTGTTGGTAGGGATACTTACAATAGCGTACTGGATCTTATTTTTCTTTGTACCGGACAGTGTCCAGTCTTTTCCAAATGAACCAAGCTACATGATATTTGAAAAAACCTTTGTAGCTGCTGATATGTGGATGACTTTAGCCTTCTTTTTGTCTGCTTATTACCTTCTTAAAAACGATTTAAAGGGTGTGCTATGGGGAATTATTGCTGGTGGCACATTTGTTTATTTAGGGTTCATGGATTCACTTTACAATATTGAGAATGGGAAGTACGCATTTATCTTTTACAGCAATGCAAGCCAGGTAGGTATGATATTTGAACTGATCATAAATCTCGCGAGCTTTATATTTGGAGCAGTAACAATCATTTACATGTGGAGGTTCATGCAGTCAGACCTTCCGGAAAACAGGTTATCAAAATGATAACACCTGAAATTATAACCCCTATTGAGTTTGCCAGATTGCCTGAGGGGTGGATAAAGAAAGCAGGTAGACTAAACCTTATAACATTAAGTGGCAGTGCTTATGATATGGGCTACATGCATGGAGTTATAGCAAAGGAACTTTATGTCAGGGGCTTGATTAGATTTTTTGCAAAGTTCTTAAGAACGCTTAGATCAGGACTTGAAGACATGATAAAATCTCCTTACCTCCAGAAGCAGGTCGGTAGGCTATTTGAAAGATATGTGAGACTGCTTGAATCTAATCTTGGCAAAAGATACACAAACTTCATGATCAATGAAATGAAAGGATTTGCAGACGGCAGTGGCGAATCTTATGAATTGCTGAAGACATTAATGTCAATGCCTGATGTACTTCAAATCCTTCTTGCGCGTGGTTTATCCGGTACAGTTGCTAATTCTCTATACGCTTTAAATCCTGGTTGTTCAAGTGCAGCGGTTTGGGGCGATGCAACTCTTGATGGAAGCTTTATTTATGGTAGAAATCTTGACTTCTTTGACGATCACTCACTTGATGCAAACCCGGCGATCATTTTATACAAACCTGATAAGGGAATGAAATATGCTTCGTTTAGCTTCCTTGGAGTACCTGGAGCTGGTATAACCGGTATCAACGAAGCTGGTTTAACCTTTGCTCTTCATATGATGCTGAGCAAGGATGTTTCAAGCTACGCTACACCAGTAATGAATATAGCCAATGAAATCATAAGAAATGCAGAAAATGTAAACGATGCATTAAAGATTGCGAAAGAATACAGGTTTTCCTCAGGCTGGGGCATTGTTGTTACTGATGCAAAGCATAGAGATGCTATTGTTATAGAATCATCAGCAAGGCATACTCTGATGAGAGAAAAGAATATAAATTTTATCATTAATACGAATCATTATCACACAGAGCTTCTGAAAAAGAGAGAATATGATTACAGTGTTTCTACAACTGCGTCAACTATTGGTAGATATAAGAGGGCAGAGGAGATCATAAAAGAGAGGTATGGGAAGTTTACGGTTGATGATATGATATTCCTGCTTGGAGACCATTTTGAGTACTTTACGCGCAGAGATAGAGCTGTTGGAAGCACAATAACAGCTGTTCATAATGTGAGCGGTATCGTGATGCAACCTGAAAGCCTGAAGGTCTGGGTTTCGCAGGGAGATGCTCCTTCAAACAACTCTGAATTTATCGGTGTTGATCTGAAAAGCTGGATGGATGGAGAGCTTAAGTTACTTGGTGTAAAAAGTCCAAATCCATATGCCCGTACACCTGAATTTATTGCCTTTAAAGAACATTATGAACGAGCCTATGTAAGTTATTTTTACAACAATAATATATCAGAAGCGCTTAAACACATGGAAATGCTTATACGCAAAGATGCAAGCGAACCAATATATTTTATGTTAACCGGTCAATTATACCTCAAGGTCCAGAGGTATAAAGAGGCAATTGAGGCTTTTGATAAAGCAATTGCAATTCCTGATATTCCCCATAGAGTTGGTGTAAGTATGCTATGGAAGGCAAGGGCAGAAGATATTTTAGGTAATCGTGCTATTGCCTTAAAGCTTTACAGGGATATAACTATGATGAATGGCATTGGTGCAAATCTTAAGAAAGCAGCGAACAAAGGTATAAAGCATGCTTACAAGGCATCATGGATTAAAAAACATGATCTGGACTTTGTATTTTCAGACAACACCTCTTATATGTGAGCTTCTTTACTGTTTAAATGTAAGTATATGTTCGTCCATTCCTTTTCTCGCATGATCTACATCAATCTTTATCGGCTTTCCAGGTACAATCTGACCTGATACAATTGCCCTTGCAAGCGGTGTTTCTATCTCCCTGCTTATTGCCCTCTTCAATGGTCTCGCACCATACACCGGGTCATAGCCTATATCAGCCAGATATTTTTTAGCAGCATCAGTAAGCTCTATTGTTATATTCCTGTCCCTCAGTCTATCTATTAGCCGCTGGATCTGGATGTCAACTATCTTTATCAGTTCATCTTGAGATAACGCATGGAATACAACAACCTCATCTACCCTGTTCAAAAACTCAGGTCTGAAATGATGCTTTAGCTCATCAAGCACCCGTTGTTTCATCCTTTCATACGATTGATCACGCTCCTTTATATAATCAAGGATGTAAGTGCTTCCAATATTTGATGTCATGATAATAATAGTATTTTTAAAATCCACTGTTCTACCCTGACCATCTGTTAGCCTTCCATCATCAAGGATCTGCAATAATGTGTTGAACACATCGTTGTGTGCTTTTTCTATTTCGTCAAAGAGTATGACACTGAAGGGCTTGCGCCTTACAGCCTCTGTTAGCTGTCCACCCTCTTCATAACCCACATAACCAGGTGGTGCACCTATAAGCCTTGCCACTGTATGCTTCTCCATGTACTCTGACATATCAAGCCTTATCATATTATTCTCATTGTCAAATAAGGCTTCAGCAATAGCCCTTGCGAGTTCTGTTTTCCCAACCCCTGTAGGACCAAGAAAGATAAAGCTACCGATAGGTCTATTCGGGTCTTTTATACCTGATCTGGCACGGATGATAGCGTCTGTGACCACCCTTACTGCCTCATCCTGTCCGACAACCCGTTTATGCAGTATTTCTTCAAGGTGGATCAATTTTTGAGATTCAGCCTCAAGAAGCTTTGAAACAGGTATGCCTGTCCATCTGCTCACTATCTGTGCAATGTCCTCATCATCAACCTCTTCCTTAAGTAGACGATTGCCACCCTGTTCCATCTTCTTACCCAGCTCTGCATACTGCTTTTCTAACTCAGGTAGCCTTCCATACTTTAATTCTGCAACCTTGTTCAGATCATAGGCTCGTTCTGCTCGTTCTATTTCACTTTTAATCTTTTCAATCTGTTCCCTTATCTCCCGGACCTTACTTATCGTAGATTTTTCCTCCTGCCATTTTGCCTTCAGTACATCTGCCTTTGATTTTAATTCGGATAGTTCTTTTTCAAGCTTTTCCAGTCTTTCCCTGGAACCAGGGTCAACCTCCTTTTTTAATGCCTGTTTTTCAATCTCCAATTGTAATATTTTTCGTGTTATTTCATCTAATTCCGTAGGCATACTATCTATTTCTGTTCTGAGTTTTGCAGCAGCTTCATCAACAAGGTCTATAGCTTTATCAGGCAGGAACCTATCTGATATATATCTATTACTTAACACAGCAGCTGCCACAAGTGCAGAGTCTTTTATCCTGACACCATGGTGTAGCTCGTATCGTTCTTTGAGCCCTCTTAAGATGGAGATTGTATCCTCTACGCTTGGCTGGTCGACGAGTACAGGCTGAAACCGCCTCTCAAGTGCAGCATCCTTCTCTATGTGTTTTTTGTATTCATTGAGTGTTGTAGCACCTATGCAGTGTAACTCACCGCGTGCGAGCATGGGTTTCAAAAGATTGCTTGCATCCATTGCACCCTCAGCAGCACCTGCACCAACCACAGTATGTAATTCGTCAATAAATAAAAGCACATCACCCTTTGATTCCTGAATCTCCTTTAGAACAGCCTTTAGCCTTTCTTCAAACTCCCCCCTGTATTTAGCGCCTGCAACTAATGCTCCCATGTCAAGTGCTACAAGTCTTTTGTTTTTTAAGCTTTCAGGTACATCCCCCTTGATAATCCTCTGTGCAAGTCCTTCTACTATAGCTGTTTTACCTACACCCGGCTCACCTATAAGTACGGGATTGTTTTTTGTTCTCCTTGACAGGATCTGAATAGTTCTTCTGATCTCATCGTCTCTACCTATAACAGGATCCAGTTTACCTTGAGCGGCTGCTTTTGTAAGATCCCTTCCATATTTTTCTAATGCTTCGTATGTTGCTTCTGGTGTAGGGGAGGTTATCCTCTGGCTACCCCTTATAGATGCAAGTGCTTTCATTACCTTGTCCCTGCTCACTCCATTATCAATCAGTATTCTGCCAAGCGTACCTGTTCTGCCCTCGTTGAGCATTGCAAGTAAGATATGCTCCACACTTACATACTCGTCCTTCATATTTTGGGCTTCTCTTACAGCCTGATCAAGCATGCTGTTCAGCCTTGATGTTATATATATTTGATCAACAGTACCAGATGGGCCGCTTACCTTTGGCAGACCAGCCAGATACCTCTCTATCTCTTCACGTATATTGTTTACATTAACACCTGGATCCGTAGCACTTATCTTCTCAAAAATATGCGGGATTAAACCTTCCTCCTGGTCAAGCAATGCAATCATGACATGCTCATTGTCTACCTGTTGATGCTTGTACCTTGCAGCAACACTCTGGGCATTCATAAGTGCTTCTTGAGCCTTTTGAGTAAACTTGTTTATATCCATAATAACCTCCTTGTTTACATGTCAAAAAGCAGACATCGTTTTAAGATACAAAAAGCATTTCTTGTTTTTCAAGCTCACAGTGTATAAAACGATATCGTTATAGCGCATCTGTATACGCTATAAATTAAATAATAATCATGAATTTGTAAAATTTAAGTAAGTCTACCATTTTGTGAGCGTTATCACTATTATAGACACTATAAAAGTGATGATGTTAGGCAACCAGGCTGCAACCGGAGCACTAAGGATGGATGAATTACCAAGAGACATGGAAAATGCCATTATAATCCAGTAGCTAAACCCTATAGCAAGAGAAACTCCAAAGGCAAGCATTATACCCGATGTTTTTCTCTTCTTTAAAGAAAAAGGAATTACAAGCAGAATTACAAACAACGATGAAAGTGGATAAGAAACTTTTGAGTTCAGATCTACATCATATGGTGCATATGAGTAGCCCTCTTCTTTTAGTTTTTTGATGTATGACTTAAGTTCTCTGTAATTCATTTCATCCGGTGTTTTTCCTGTATGCATTAAATCAGAAAGCATAAATGGAAGTGTTATATTTGCAGAATCTGAAAAATCATAACCAACCTGTTCTTCGCCAATAAAATTCCTTATGTATATATCCTTTGCCTTCCACATCCCGTTATCCCATGTAGCATAATTGATGTCTACCCTTTTTATGAGCACACTATTTTCATTGGAAAAGCTGTATACAGTAATGTCTTTAATCGTTTTAAGCCATGGTATAAACAAGCCCACCCTATATATGTTATTGCCTGATTTGAACCACATATTGTTTACCTTTAGGTCATTTGATAGGCTCATCCTGGTATGGTGGATTTCTGCATCAAGTATGGCATTTTTCATGTTAGCCGCTGGTACAATATATTCACCAAGCATAAAATGAGCTATAGAAAGCAAAACTACTATTATAACAGATGGTTTTACTATTGTAATTGGACTTATACCTGTTGTTAATAGAGAGCTGATCTCATTGTTTCTTGACATTACAGTATATACAATAACAACTGTCAGCAGACTAGCCATTGGAATAACCTGGTAGATTATATTAGGCAATTGTGTTGCATAAAACATTATAATACTATCAATAGAGGGCTTGAAGGATATCACATTCTTTAAACTCTCAAATATATTAACTATAATGTATAGCCCTGATAATGCTGTTATAGAAATAAAATAGACTTGAAGAAACTCATCAACAATGTATCTTGTTATTATTTTCATTTATACCTTTTTAGATAGGAAAACGGATTAAAAAATTGAAGCGATTTTTCAAGCGAAACCAGATAGTATAAGATCAACGCAGATATTAAAAAGAATAGATCCACCAGAGCAACAGCTATCACAGGGTTTAAGATATTTAATTTACCTACAGTTTCTGCCCCACTTAGAATAATGTAATAAAACAAAACGATTATTACTGCAATTGTTATACCATAAGCCTTGCCTGACCTTGGAGATTTTATACCGAGAGGTATGCCGATTATTGCAAATATAAATGTAGTAAAAGGTATTGCAAAACGCTCTGCTATGTCAGTTAACAAAGAATTGGATTGTTTTTTGTCCTTTTTTAACCTGTAGTACTCCCCTATAAGCTCTGGAATGGTCATCTCAAATGTAGATTTGTTATAATACGACATGGATGGACTTATCTCATCTTCAGAGAAAGAAATATCATAGTGTTTAAAATTTATAATCCGTATTGTATCAGGATTGTCTGCTAACTGTTGAATGCTTCCATTCTTTAACGATAATGTAATAGTTTTAGCAAGCCTGTTAACAACGAATTTACCCTGTTCCGCTATAATTGTATTTGGAAGTTTGGGATCTCTTGCGTCATAGATGATTACATGATTCATAAGCTCTCTGTTTTGAGAGAGCTTATCCACATAAAAGATTATATCATTTGTAAAGGTGTTAAATGCCTTTTCATTAATCCCTACCGTGGTTTTTCTTATGATTATGTTAAAGAACTCATTCTTTAAAGCAAGGTTGGCATCAGGCAATAAATAGAACGATATAAAACTTGTTACAACATAAGCACAGGCTCCAAGCCAGAAGGGGATCCTGGAAAGCTTTGTAAGGTTTATACCGATTGACTTCATCGCAATTATTTCACTGTCAGTGGAAAGCCTATTGAATGCGAGTACTACTGATATAAGAACTGAAATAGGTATTGAAAGGGCAAGTATGAATGGTGTCATATAAACAAATAAGAACATAACCTGTTTTACTGATACCCCTTTTGCGATAATAAGATCAAAAAACCTTACCATCCTGCCTATAAGCATCAAAGTACTTACAGCAACAAGACTTACAACAAACGGAGAGGTTATCTCTTTTGCTATATATTTGTCTAAGAGCTTCATGCAATGAACAGCATATTTTAAACCTTAGGTATAGTTATACCCTGTTGTCCCTGATATTTACCCTTTCTATCTCCGTATGAAATCTCGCATACTTCGTCACTTTCAAAGAACAATATTTGAGCTATACCTTCATTCGCATAAATCTTTGCAGGCAGAGGAGTGGTATTAGATATTTCTAATGTTATAAATCCCTCCCATTCTGGTTCTAACGGCGTTACATTGGTAATAATACCACAGCGGGCGTATGTGGACTTGCCCACACATATAGTCATTATATTTCTTGGAACCCGGAAGTATTCAACTGATCTGCCTAATGCAAACGAGTTTGGTGGAATGATACAGACATTACCTTTGAAATCTACAAATGATTTTGTATCAAAAGCCTTTGGATCAACAATGGCTGTATTTATATTCGTGAAGATTTTAAATTCATCTGCTATTCTTATATCATATCCATAAGATGACAAGCCATATGAAATTACACCTTTAGAGACCTGTTTTTCTGCAAAAGGTTCTATCATCCTATGCTTGATTGCCATTTCTCTTATCCATTTGTCAGCTTTTATAGACATATATAGCCTCCTCACAATACAGAATTGATTATCAATTAACCCAAAAAATGCAACAAGAAGATTTGTCTATTATTAACGAACATTGCTTTTACAACACGCTGTAATGTGTCTCTTTTGAGAAAGAATAATTATGGTGATGTGTTTTGTTTTATCCAATAGACCGCATCTAAAATGTCTTTAGCTATATATACAGGGGTATGTTTTGGAGAATTTATCTTCTTTGACTCTTCGCTACCATAACCTGTTAATAAAAGTATACCTTTACCTTCAAAGTTGTAGGCAAGCTCTATATCTGTTAGTTTATCTCCTATCATGTAGGCGTTTTTTGCTATAACCTTCAATTCTTTCTCCGCTTTTCTGATCATGCCCACTTTTGGTTTACGACATTCACAATCCTTTTTGTATTCTGGAATAACAGCTTCAGGATGGTGTGGACAATAATATAAAGCATCTATAGGAATTCCTTTTTCTTTTAGCATGGAAAGCAATGATTTATTAATTTCTTTGAGCTCATATTCTGTTAATAAGCCTTTTGCAACCCCTGCTTGATTGGAAACAATAACTATCCTGTACCCAATGTCCTTTAATATCTTCAATGCATCTATTGTTTCTTTGTAAAGATGAAGCTGCTCAACCTTTGTTATATAACCATCCTCTACATTGATGGTTCCATCCCTATCAAGAAATATTACTTTATTATTATCCCTCATAATGTGAATCAATCCGGCATAAGTACAAGCGTTGCGAATTTATCCGGTACAAGATATTTTTTTATAACATTATTTACATCAGTCTTTGTTACATGTCTGATAAATTGGGGGAACTTATTGAAATAATCAATACTACGATCAAACAATTCGTTGTATGCAAGCATCCCTGATACAGTTAAAGCCATTTGCTTGCGGCTATCGTAATCGGATAGTACATACCGTTTACTGTTTTCAAGCTCTACATCATTTACGCCACTATCGTAAAGTTTTTTTAACTCTGATTTTATAACCTCAAGTGAAAGCTCTATCTTTTCCGGTGATGTGGATACATAAATTCCAAACCATCCCCTATTATTAAGTTTTGCCTCCCCAATTGTTTGCACAGCGTAACATATACCACGTTTATCCCTTAATTCAACGAACATTCTGCCACTCTGTCCTCCCAGTATTTGATCTATCAACATAAGTGCAAATCTATCTTCATGATTAACCGGGACTGTAAGTGTACCGCTTATTATGTGAGCCTGATTCTTTTCCATTCTAAACTTCTCTGTTCTGGTTATGCTCTTTACTGATTTGATGTTATAGGATGGTGGTGTATAAATACTACCTGTTTTGATCCTGGAGAGATACCTTGCAATCTTGTTTATCATATCAAATCTATTCATATCACCAACTATAGAAATAACACCATTTTTACCCACTACAAATTTATTATAAGCATTTATAAGATCATTTCTTTCAATCTTTTTAATGGTTGTCTCACTACCTTTTTCCGATAGACTGAGAGGGGTATTGCCATATATGAGCCTTAAAAAGGCATTCTTTGCCTGTAATCCTATATTATCTCTGTCTATCTTGATGTCAGCTATAATATCTTTTTTTACATGTTTAATTTCATCCGTATCAAATGTTGAATTCAAAAGCATATCTGCAAACAAACTCAATCCATCGTCCGTATATTTGTTGAGAAATTCTCCTGTTATGCCGAATGATTGTTTCGTTCTTACACAGGAGAATACGCCTGCTATGTTATCGCTTTCCCTTTCTATATCACTTTCTTTTCTATAATGCGTACCCTTTTTAAGCATCATAGACATAACATTTAAAAGCCCTGTCTTATCAGAAGGCTCTTCTGACATATCGCCAAGAAACAAGGCTGAAAAAGCAATTATCGGAATTGTATGCTTTTCTTTTATTATTACCCTCAAGCCATTTTCAAATGTGGCTATCATAACATCTCCTGAGTGCACCATGTTATAATCTGCAAGTTTGTTCGTTGGATGCACAATGCTTATCCGCCTCTTTTCATAAACCTTTCTTTTAGGTAACAGAGCAACAACATTAAGCCTTGCCGGGCTAAGGTATTTGTTAATAACATTTCCGATCATCTCTAAATTAACATTATCTATCTTTTTTGTATAATCCATTATATAATCAATGCCACCCATCTCAACTACCGCTTCACCAATCTTCATTGCCCGCTGTTTCACTGTTTCAAGATCGTATATAAACATACTTTTGAGTATCTGCTTGGCACGGGCTATCTCATCATGCGTTGGCAACTGGATACTTGTATCCTCTATTGTATCCATAATAGCTGTAAAGGCATCCTTTAATTTCTCAGGTGCAGTGGTACCGCTTATACTGAAAAACCCTGTATACCGGTTTGAAGAGTAAGAAACCATCAGGCTATCAACCAATCTCTGCTCAGTTTTGACTATGCGTGGCAATCTTGAGGTATCATTGCCACCAAGAATATAGGATAGCACCTCAAGCGCAAAGCTATCATCACTTGTTACAGGAGGTGTAATAAATCCCATGGCATAATAAGTTTCTTTTACATCCAATCTTTTTAAAAGGCTCCGTTGTTTTAACTGGGTGAACTGTTTAGGCCTTATATGTTTTATAATGCCATTTGATTTCAGGTCCAGGAAGGCTTTATATGTAACCTGTTCTACTTGCTGTTTTGGTATGTCACCAGCTATCACAATATTTATATTAGAAGGTGTGTACCATCTTTTATAATAAGTGAATATGTTGTTCCTGGTAAGAGATCTGACAGTATTCTCATACCCTATAATGGGTCTGCTGTAAGGGTGACCTTTATATGAGAGAGAATAAAGATTGAGAAACAATGTATGATATGCATCGTCTTTCCCCCTTTTTATTTCATCAAGAACAACCTGTTTTTCACTTTTTAACTCGGTATCATCAAACGATGGATTGATAATGGTTTGTGCAAGCACCTCTACTGCCCTGTTAAAATACATGCTCTTTATTGTTATATAAAATACTGTTTCCTCAAACGAGGTAAACGCATTTATATAGCCGCCTAATGATTCTATCTCTTTTGCAATGACAGCTATCTTTTTGTTAGCAGTACCTTTAAAAAACATATGTTCAATGAGATGTGATATACCAGCCCATTTTTCAGGCTCATCAGCACTTCCTGTATTTACCCATGCCTGAATTGAGACAAGCGGGGTATCAGGAACATGATCGTAAAAAACCTTTAACCCGTTTGGTAAAGTAAATACCTCTATCGTTTGATATTTATTATTCCTTATAGGAAGGTTATCCACCTTCATGGTGTAAGATTTCGTATATAATTTCATAATGCCTCCTCATGTATATAAATCCTATTATGAATATGTGCAGTTGACTTAACAAGTCAACCGTTTGTAACATTACAGGTAGAAGAGCATATATTTCAATATGTTATAATGACTTGCGAAATCGGTTTGCTTTGTCCAAATTTCACATCTACTATTCTATGTTATTATAGCCACCCTTCTATTGCAATTTTTTTATAAGCATACTCAGGGCTGCTGTTGTTGTTTGTTTTCTGTTACCATCTCTATCTTTTTGAAAGATAAACCTTTTTACTTCTATATCACTATCCTTTGCCACTGCAATGTAAACCAGCCCTACTGGCTTTCTGGCTGTACCACCTTCTGGCCCAGCTATACCTGTTACCGCGATAGCACAGTTCGTTTTCATCAATTTTTGAATACCTTTAACCATTTCTACAGCAACCTGAGGCGATACAGCCCCATATGTATCTATTAACCTTTTATTTACATGTAATAGCTTTATCTTTGCTTCATTTGAATAACTAACAATTCCGCCAATAAAATATCTTGAACTACCAGGGATGTCTGTTATTACTTTAGCAATCATTCCACCTGTGCAGGATTCTGCTGTTGAAATGGTTTTTTTACTATTAACAAGTAGTTCGCCCAATTTTTTAGAAAGTGCTTTGTGACGGGTTCTATTAAAAAAGACATCATTGTTGATGCCTTCATACTGTTTCATCTAAGTTACTCCTTAAAGCCTTTTTTATAGCGGTGTATCTTTTGTCCCTTAGCATCTTTTCTTTTGCTCTTTTAGAACGCTTTCTCTTCTGCCTCCGTATTTTCTCTATTTCTTTCTGAATGCGACTTTTTTCACCTAACAACATCTGCTCTATTTTATCAACTAACAACCTTCTTGCAAGGAATCTATTTATGGCTTGGGACCTTTCTTTTTGCATCTTTATCTCTATTCCGGTGGGTACATGCTTTAGGTAAACACATGTAGAAGTTTTGTTAACATTTTGTCCCCCGTGTCCCCGGGAACGAATAAATTTTTCCAGGATATCAGATTCTTTGATACCTAAATCTTCCATTCTTTTAAGTAGCTCTTTTTGTTTTGTTTCACTTACCATATAGCCCTTGTCTACCTTAATACTTAATCCAAAAAAACGCATTTGAAAATGTATTTTTTGGGTTTATATTTTTAACTTTCCAGCATAAATTTTATATGAGATTGACATAATTTTGTTGTTTTGACATAAGAACATATACATGGGCAGGGTAATATCTATAGCAAATCAAAAAGGAGGTGTTGGCAAAACAACAACAGCTGTAAACCTTTCTGCGAGCCTTGCTGTGGCTGAAAAAAGGGTACTGCTGGTCGATCTTGATCCACAGGGGAATTCCACAAGTGGATTTAACATTGATAAGACAACCTTACAGAGAAGCATTTATCATGCTATAATAGGTAAGGCTAAGCTCTCTCAAATCATAAAACCTACTGAATTAGAGTATTTAAAGATCGCTCCATCAAACGAAGAACTTATTGGCGCAGAAATAGAATTAATAAATGTTATTTCAAGAGAGACAAGACTAAAAAATGTTCTTAAAGAAGTTAAGGATCTTTATGATTACATAATCATTGATTGCCCACCATCACTCGGGCTATTGACTGTTAATGCACTTACAGCTGCTGATAGTATTATCATTCCTTTACAGTGTGAATACTATGCTATGGAAGGGCTTGGTCAGCTCATGAAAACAGTTGAACTTGTTACAGAGAATATAAATCAGATGCTGGAAATAGAAGGTATTTTGTTGACAATGTTTGATCCACGAAATAATCTATCCTATCAGGTAAAGGAGGAGATAGATAAACATTTTGCATCCTTGAGATTTAAAACAATTATTCCAAGGAGCGTAAGATTGGGAGAGGCACCAAGCTTTGGCAAACCAGCCCTTTTATATGATATAACATCAAAGGGTGCAAGGAGCTATATAGAAATGGCAAAGGAATTATTACAAAAGCATAAAGAAAAAGGGATATTCGATCATGGAAAAAAGGCATAATGCCCTGGGGAAGGGATTGTCTGCACTTATACCAGTAAGAACAAAAGAAACCACTACCAAGGAAGGCTATTTTATTTGTCCTGTGTCAAAGATTTCTACAAACAATAAACAGCCAAGAAAAACATTTTATGAGCACACCATAGATGAACTTGCTGCTTCAATACAGGCAAATGGCATTCTTCAGCCACTTGTAGTAAAACCCGATGGGGATGGATTTCAGCTTATAGCGGGAGAGAGACGGTTAAGGGCCGCAAAGAAAATAGGATTAAAAGAAGTTCCTGTAATTATAAAGGATGTTGATGAAAGGGATCAATTGTTTCTTTCTCTTATAGAGAACCTGCAGAGAGAGGACATCAACCCTATTGATGAGGCTGAAGGCTTTAAGAGGCTTATGGAAGATTATGGGTTAAATCAATTTGATATTGCTAAAAGGATTGGTAAAGACAGGGCAACTGTAGCTAATGCCATAAGGCTCTTAAAACTGCCGGATATTATAAAGAATGCTATAAAGGATGGTACTATAACCCCTGGTCATGCAAGAGCTATCCTGTCACTAAATACTGTGGAAGAACAATTAAAACTCTTTCGCAAGATCCATGATGAAAAACTTACAGTAAGAGCCGCTGAAAATTATGTAAAGACCAAACATTCAAGAACAAAGACTACACCTCAACCAAGAGAGGTTAGTTTGCAGGTAGCTTCTATAGAAGATGAATTAAGAAAAAAATTCTCCACCAGAATAAAGATTAATCATTATGGTAACAAGGGGTGGATTGAGATACATTATGCCTCCCTTGAAGAACTGGATAGAATTTTAGATATTATAAGGGCTAATTAGGGGGTTGTATGTTTGATAAAAAAGAAAACATTGTCAGGGCAGAAGAGATACATACTATTATAGGTAAGGAGAGTTCCTTTGAAGGAAAGCTTATATTTGACGGTGTTGTAAGAATAGACGGTTCTTTCAAAGGAAATATTCAATCAAAAGGTAAACTACTTATAGGCGAAACAGCCAGTTTAGAGGCAGAGATAGAGACTGGTTCATTGATATTAAGCGGAGAGGTTAAAGGTAATATTACTGCGTACGACAGGGTGGAAATAAAGAGTAAAGGAAGGTTTACAGGTAATATCAAAACCGTTGTTCTTGTTATAGAGGAAGGGGCTATTTTTAATGGCAACGCTTCAATGGAGGTACAGAAGGTATCCTCTATAGTGAAAAATTCTGATTAATCAAACATGGATTATGTTTCAGCGCTGACACCAGCAAAGCTTAATCTATTCTTATACATAACTGGTAAAAGAAACGATGGCTATCATGAAATACTAACCCTTATGCAAAAGGTATCGCTTTATGATAAAATTAACCTTTCTGTTGAAGAAGGTGAAGAAATAAGGGTTAGCGCTAATGAGGATATACCCACTAATGGGCAAAACACTGTCTACATAGCAACGGATGTGTTTTTTAAACAAAAAAAGATAAAAAGGAGGGGTGTTAAGATAATAATAGAAAAACACATACCCACACAAGCAGGCATGGGTGGAGCAAGTAGTGATGCTGCCTGTGTTTTAAAGCTACTTAATAAGGTTTTACCTTCTTATACTGAAGTAGAACTTTTTGAACTTTCAAAACAGGTAGGCTCGGATGTTCCGTTTTTCATGGTAGATGGTAGTGGAATTGCAAGTGGAAGGGGAGATATAGTAAAAAAGGTTGAGATCATCGATCCTTTGTATTATATTGTTGTGAAGCCTGATTTTGGCATATCAACAAGCTGGGCATATTCCCAGTTAAAAACATTGACAAAATCTGAGCTACTGTTTATGTGCGATCTTGCTATATATACAAAAAATGATATTATTAGGTGTCTACAAAACGACCTTGAGAAAGTGGTGGAGTTGTATAGACCTGAAATAAAGATGATTAAGGAAAGACTTTTAGACAACGGTGCAAAAGCCGCTGCAATGACAGGGAGTGGCTCCTGTGTTTTCGGTGTCTTTTATGAGGAACAGGAAGCAGAAAAAGCCTTTATTAAAATGACAAATGAATATACAACAGTTTACAAATTAAGAGGTATATAACATAAGGAGGTAGAAAGTATGGAAATTACAGAGGTAAAGGTATTCCCGGTTAACGAGGAAAGGCTAAAGGCATTTGCCACAATAATCTTTGACGGATGCTTTGTGATAAGGGATTTGAGAATTATCAATGGAAACAATGGTTTGTTTGTCGCAATGCCAAGCAAGAAGATGAAAGATGGAAGTTACAAAGACACTGCTCATCCACTTAATAATGAAACAAGGCAGAAGATTGAGAACACTGTTATAGACGCATACAAAAAAGAGCTGGAAAAAAGTGGGGCATCATCAGGGGCAGGCACAAACAAAACAGAGGCATAATTAAAGTCTTTTTAACCAGAAATCTATAATGTTTCTGGTTTACTTGGGGCGTAGACAAGCGGTAAGTCAGCAGACTTTGGATCTGCCATGCGGAGGTTCGAATCCTCCCGCCCCAGTTTGGATAAGGATATGAATGGAAATCTAAAAATATTTAGCGGTAATTCCAATAAGGAACTTACGGAAAGTATATGTAAAAATATTGGTATTGCACCAGGTGAGGCAATGGTTAAAACCTTTAGCGATGGTGAAAGTAGAATTGAAATTAACGAGAATGTTAGAGGAATGGATGTGTTTGCAGTACAATCTTTTTCTATACCAGGTAATCACCATATAATGGAACTTTTGATTATGATAGATGCCCTTAAAAGGGCTTCAGCAAAAAGGATCACAGCTGTTATTCCATACTATGGTTATGCAAGGCAGGATAGAAAAGTAACCCCGAGAACCCCTATTTCTGCAAAACTTGTTGCAGATTTGCTTACAACCGCAGGTGCACAACGGATTCTAACAGTGGATCTTCATGCCGGACAGATTCAGGGTTTCTTCAATATACCTGTAGACAATTTATATGCAATGCCTGTTTTATTAGAATACATTAAAGAACACATCCCGGACGATATAGTTGTAGTGTCGCCTGATGCAGGTGGGGTTGAAAGAGCAAGAGCCTTTGCAAAAAGGCTTGATGCTTCTTTTGCCATTATAGATAAAAGAAGACCAAAACCAAATGTTTCAGAAGTAATGAATATCATTGGAGATGTAAAGGATAAAAACGCTTTGATTGTAGATGATATTGTTGATACTGCTGGAACAATAACACAGGCAGCAAATGCTTTAAATAAACAAGGGGCTGCAAAGGTATATGGGTGTGCTACTCACGCAGTTCTTTCCGGTAATGCTATTGAAAAGATAAACGATTCTGAGATGATTGAACTTATAGTAACAGATACAATAAGACCTGACGATCACACGAAATCATGCAAAAAAATAGTTGTTAAAAGCATAGCTCATCTACTTGCAGAGGCTATAATAAGGATCCACGAGGAAACTTCTGTAAGTTCATTGTTTGTATGAATACAAGGAGAAAAAAATGGAAAATTTGGTAATCAACGCAACATTAAGAAAAGATTTTGGTAAACAAAAGGCAAAGGCAATAAGACAAAAAAAAGAGGTTCCTGCGGTTATCTATAGCAGGAAAAATGATACTTTACATGTTTCTATACCTGTTGTAGATGTCAAAAATGTTCTAAGGATAGGCTCTAATGAACTTATAAAGGTAAACATTAAAAATAATGGTGAATCAACGCAAAAGATGGTTCTGATCAAAGATGTACAAAGGCACATTATAACGAACGAAGTCCTGCATATAGATCTGTACGAAGTATTTGAGAACCAGTATATAAAGACAAAGGCACCCGTGCTTGTAGTTGGTAAAGCAAAGGGCATTGAACTTGGAGGTATACTGCAGATCGTTACAAGGGAACTGAATATAAAATGTTTGCCGACATCTATACCAAAGCATATAGAGATTGATGTAACAAATCTGAATATAGGACATACGCTTCATGTCAGGGATATTAAGCCCATTAAAGATGTTGAATTTATTGATAACCCGGAGACACCTGTTGTTCATGTGATGGTACCGGCTAAAGAAGAAGTTGTGCAACCAACACCAGCTGAAGCACCAACCACAGAACCAGAGGTTATCAAGAAGGGTAAAGAAGCCAAGGAAGGGGAGCAACCAGTTGAAGAAACAAAAGAATCCAAACAAACAGCTCCTGCTGAAAAAGAAAAAGCAGAACCCAAAAAAGAGTCCAAAAAAGAAACAAAATAAATCCCTTTGTTTGGCTTGTATAAAAAACACACACCGAAAAGTATCGTTATTGGTCTTGGTAACCCCGGAAACAAATATCTATACACAAGGCATAACGCTGGCTTTTTATTTTTGTCAGCATTTGCAGACAAGATCCATTGCGAAATTAAAAAAAAACAGGCTAACGCTGTAACAGGATACTCTGAGGAATATGATGTTATGCTGGTTAAACCTCTGACATATATGAATATGAGTGGTGTGGCTGTACATGCCTTAATAAAAAAATATAATATAAACCCCCAGGATATGATCGTTGTTCATGATGACATAGATATTCCGATTGGAAGGGTAAAATTCCATTATAACAGGAGCAGCGCCGGGCATAAAGGTATAGAATCTATTATTCAGCATATAGGTACAAAGGAATTTTATAGAATAAGGATAGGGATAGGAAAGCCTGTTATCACCGGGCAAACTGTAGAGCATGTTTTGTCAGAATTTAGTCCCAATGAATTGAGGTTATTAGAAAGTTTATTTGATAAGCTCTCAGAAGGTATTCAGATGTTTATAAAAGATGAAAGACAGAAAGCTATGGAGTTTGTAAACAGGATAAGGATAGTTTAAATGGGATTTAGCTGTGGTATAGTAGGGTTGCCCAATGTTGGCAAATCTACCATATTTAATGCACTTACTGCATCAAAAGTCTCTGCTGATAACTATCCGTTTACAACAATAGAACCAAATATAGGGATCGTTGATGTAAGGGATGAGCGGATAGATGTACTTGCACGCATAGATAAATCAGAGAAGAAGATATATACAACACTGAAATTTGTAGATATAGCAGGACTTGTTAAAGGTGCATCCAGAGGGGAAGGACTGGGTAATAAGTTTTTAAGTTATATACGCGAGGTTGATGCTATTGCGTATGTTGTACGATGTTTTGTTAACAAAGATATTATTCATGTTGAGGGTGATGTTAATCCAGCAAGAGATATAGGTATTATCAATACAGAACTGCTGCTTGCGGATCTGGATACCGTAGAAAAGCGACTGGAAAAGGTAACAAAATCGGCTAAGAGCGGGAATAAAAAACTTGTTCAGGAGGCAGATTTTTTAAAGAGGCTTTCCACACATTTGTCAGAGGGGAAGAAAGCTATTAATTTGCCAATGGATAAAGAAGAACAGTTGATTTTGAATGAACTTAATCTGTTAACATCAAAGCCAGCTATGTATATAGCCAATGTAACAGAGTTGAACCAGAATGACAATGCCACTGCTAATAGTGAAGAAGAACAGATGTATGTGCAACAGGTTAAGGACGAGGCTTTAAAGGAAAATGCAAGCGTTGTAGTGATATCAGGTAAATTAGAATCAGAACTTGCAGAACTTGATCCTGCAGAGCGAGCTCAGTACCTTAAAGAACTTGGCATCAGGCGCTCAGGCCTTGATGAGATGATAGAGAAGGGGTATAAATTATTAAATCTATTAACATTTTTTACTTCTGGACCAAAAGAGGCACACGCATGGACCATTGTTAAAGGTACAAAGGCTCCACAGGCAGCAGGTAAGATCCATTCTGATTTTGAACGGGGTTTTATTAAGGCTGAGGTTATATCATACGAAGATTATGTCAGGGCTGGTTCAGAAAGTGCTGCACGCGAACAGGGGTTCTTACGGATAGAGGGTAAGGATTACATAATGCAGGAAGGTGATGTTGTATACTTCAGGTTTAATGTTTCTGGAAAATAAAAATAACCGATGCTATTTAAGGTTATAAAATTTGATGATATATATGTCATTAAGATGTCAAAAACCCTGATGGGTGGGCCGGTATTTTTTGTTCATGCTTTTTGTATAGATAACCTTCTTATAGATACGGGTTTTGTTGATGCTAAAATGCATATACGGCAGTTTATTGAGGACCATAAGGTGCAACAGATTGCTATTACCCATCATCATGAGGATCACATAGGTGGTAACGCAGAGGCAAACAAACTTGGCATTATTCCGCTGGTTCCAGAAGAAGGATTAGAACTTATAAAACATCCACATAAGCTTCAGTGGTATCGCAGAATTACATGGGGAATGCCAGAACCATCAGAGGCTAATACATTGAGCAAAACAATACAAACAGCGCATTTCACCTTTGATGTAATACATGCACCAGGTCACAGTCATGATCACAAGGTTTTCTACCTGAAGGAAAGGGGATGGTTATTTTTAGGGGATGTGTTTCTCTCTGAGCGTCTAAAATATATGCGTGATGATGAGTCTCCTAATGTAATGATAGAAACTTTACATAATCTTTTGAAACTTGATTTTGATATAATATTTGATGCACTGCGTGGACCTATAAAGAACGGAAAAATAGCTATTAAAAATAAGCTTGAGTTTTTAGAAGAAAAAAGGGAGCAGGTCACATCCTTGTATAATAAAGGTTTAAGTATGAGGGATATTACAAAACAAGCTTTTGGTAATGAGGGACTTATGACCATGATAAGCTTTGGGCACTACTCAAAGATAAATTTTACAAAATCCTTGCTTGGTATCACAAGGTATCCAATATCAACATAATTTTTAACAAATCCAGTCTTTTTAACTGAATTAAAAGTTTCGTAAAGCATAAATCAAATAAGCATTAAAAATCTCAATGGGACTTTCACAATAGAATTATTAATTAACTCTAATTCTTTGCTTCCAAAGACTAATCCGTAACGGCTTTTAACTTTCTTCATAGTAAATTCAACTTGTTTAATTTCTTCTTTATTAAAACCAACTTCAATCACGATATTGTTCCTGTCTTTCAAGGTCAAAACAAAATCCGCTCCGCCTTCGGCGATATCATAAGACAATCTTGGCACGCCAAATATCTGATTGGCTTTAATATCTTTTTGAAAAATTAAAGCGAAATAATCTTCCAGTTTTTTACCCTCTGTGCCGGAAAGATAGTTATTGCTTAATATCGCCGACCTTAAAGACGGAGTTATAAAAAGGAACTTCGGCGTTTTTCTTGTGCTTCCGTATGTCTGACCGTATGTCCTAATCTTAATCAATAAACCAGCCATTATTAAAACCTCAATCAAATTTTCCAATGTTTCCGGTCTTTGAATTTTAAGCGCGTCTTGAAGTTTTTGATAACTTACCAAATCCGACTGTGCCAAAAGATAAAGCAAATCATTAACCTTGGCGATGGTATGCGTTTCAAATCTTTTGAGCTTAAGAATATCTTTGGCAATAATGCCATCTATCACGCTTCTTATTTTTTCTAGCGCTTTTTGTTTGTTTTCAATTTTTACAGCGGAAGGAAAACCGCCTGATTCAAAAAAATCGTTCTCCGCTCCTGCTGGCACTTCGTTGAGAAAATACCTCCTTATTTCAGCTTCCTTTCTTTGGAGTTTTTTAAAAACATCGGTGGCGTCAGAAGAGTTAAAAAATGTTTCTTGAAGTTCGTCCGACAAACCGTCTAAGGGATATTTGCCATATCTCAAAATCAAGTATTCGTTAAATGTCATTGGAAAAATATTCCAAACATCTGTTCGCCTGCCCAAATCGGCAATCATATTTATCTGCAAGGCTGACGAACCGGTCGCGATCACTAAAATATCTTTATGCCCTTTGGTTCTGTCAAAAAGATTTTTTAAAAATAAACCCCAATTTTCATCAAAATGTATTTCATCAAGAAGAATCAAAATTTTTTTATCTGGCTTTTCAAAATGAAATTCTTTTATCTCCTCGTAAAATTTGAAAAAATCATTCAAGGTAATTTGTTCTGCATGTAATTGACTAACATCAAGATATAATTTCTCATCTAACTTTCCGATATTCTCCAAAATCGCCATGTCTTTATTCGGCTTTAAAAATTTCTCCAAAGCAAAAGTTTGCGCCAAAAGCGTACTTTTTCCTATACCTCTAATGCCGGGCATCAAGATAATTTTTTCAATTTCCGAAATCTCGTTTTTCAAAAATTTCTCTATTATCTTTTTGAATTTTGAGAACATAAAACGAGTTGGCAATAGTTTTCTGTCCTCGTCGTAAATATAACCGTCAATCCTTTGCGGCAAAACGGCATGCCAACGAGTATAAAATTGTTCAATTTTAGCTTTTTCCATAATACTATACCTATTCAGTTTCTATTATAATAGGAACTCAAACGCTGTCAAGTATCTATTGTAATAGCAACTGTGGATAACTTCCAAAACTTATTCGATAATTTCTTCCATCCCAATTACGCTTCTCAATGCCTTCCGATGCGATACTTCTGCTCTTTCAATATAACCTTCCTTTATCGTCCGAAGTACACAGGCTGACCCCCTTCTCTCTTTAAAAATAATCGTAATAATTCATATTAGTTGAATTTGAAAATTATTGTTTTTCGCTTCTTCTCGTAAAAGTTTTAGAATTTCCTTTTGCGAAGAAGAAAGTTGATTTTCATTAAAATGATTTTCGACCGTTAATTTTAATACTGCTATTGGTTTATAATTCTTTCCATCCGCTTTTACATTTTCAAGATTGGTAAAGAGAATCATTTTCAATAAGCCATCTTTTATATCTTCTAATGACGGCAAAGAGTTTGTTTTACTATGTTTCCCTTCACTTAAAAAGACATTATTGCCTCTAACCTCTACTTCATCAGCAGTAAAATAATATAAGCCACCTAAATAATTCTGTATTGTAATAATAGCTTTTGTTCCGGAGAGATTTTCTTTTGGTTGGACAGTCAACCGCTCTCTTCTTTGCGCCTTTTCCGCTAAAACTCGTGAAAGATTCATAAATTCTTCTTTGCCTTTCAATAACTCATCTATTCTCTTTTCTGCGCTTCGGCGTGAATGCATCTCCACCTTTAATTCCTTTGAAATTTTATCATACGTCTCTAAAGCTTTTTGCCCAATTTTTCCTGCATTCTCTATATGAGCAAGGTTCCAATGTAAAGCATCTGATTGATAAGAAAGAATGTTTTTAATCTGTTTTTTAAGATAGTTAGTATCAAAACGCTGATTTGTAATTTTGTTTTTGTATCTTTTGCTTGGTTCTGCTTCACTATAATAAGCGATGATTACATAAATTCCTAATAAACTCATCAATGAAACAGTGTCCCATTGTAAAAAATCTCTGTCTCCTTCTTTGCCCTCATCTTTCACAATCGGAATGATTGTTATCTTTTTTCCAGAAAACCCTAAAGTATCGTAAACTCTTGCGTAGGGATAAGAACGAGTGCGTTTAGCCGAAACCCACCAACTTATAGCAACCCTATTTTCTTTATTGATTTTTAAAATAAAAGAGGCAGAAGAAGCAAGTGCTTTTTCTAAGTCGCTAAATTCAAAAGTCGCTAAATCTCTACAAAGAAACGGCTTATATTTTATACCTTTTATTTTAGCTGATAGGTCCATATTTACCCGGTCTTCTATAAATAATTTCTAACTTATCATTTTGATCGGAAAGAAAATCGCTTTGTCCGCCGCCAAAGCCCAGTTTTTCTTTAATAATCGGGACTAATGATTCTTTAATTTCAATACCGATACTATTTCTCCCTAAATCTCTTGCAGCTTTCATTGTTGTTCCACTACCAACAAAAGGATCTAATACTGTTTCTCCTTTATAAGAAAATAGCTTGATAATACGATAGGGCAACTCATAAGGAAAAGCCGCAATATCCTTTTCTAATGGAGAACCGGGCAAAACATTATTCATTTCCCAAAGTGTCATATACCATTTTTTATTGGAAAATTCTTTTGTATCAATTTTTGAAGATTCACGGATTTCTTTTGGGATAGAACGATAATTAAATTTTCCTTTTTGGAAAATGATGATACTTTCTAAAAGATTATCAGGGTAAAAATACATTGGATAAGGGTGTTGAAGAATGACACCACTTCTGCGACTAATTCTTAAATAACCATCAGGTTTCTTCCAGATAATCCTGTCTCTATATCTAAAACCGGCTTCTTGAAAAATTTTTATGGCATCAGCAACTATAGGAAACTTTTCGCCATTTATTAGCATATCATCAATGTTTAAAACTGCTATTCTGCCTTCTTGCAGAACGCGAAAGGTTTCTTTTGCAAATCTTCGCAATACTCCAAGATATTGTTCGTAGTTTTTAAATAAGCCTTTATAATCAAAAGGAGCATTGAAATATGGCGGTGAGGTAACCATTAAATGGACGATTCCATCAGGTATCTCTTCCATAATCATACAATTTCCAATTATAAGTTTGTGAATTGTTGCCATAAGTTTTAATCCTTAAATAAATCTCCGACGGAAACGCTAAGAGCTTTGGCGATTTTTTCTAAACTCTCCACGGTAGGATTAGGATTTTCTCCAGTTTCAATTTTAACAATAGTATTTAAAGCCAAATCCGCTTCCCTGGAAAGGCGATCCTGGGACATACCCTTTTTCTACCTTAATTTACGTATATTATCACTAACTTTGTTCGCCGTGTTCTTTCCTTGACCTTTGTAAACTATTTTAATACTACTAATTATGGCAAACTACTACCTTATCTTGTTTAAGATAATAACATGTAATTTTTAAAACAAAGTCAACAAAAATCAAGGAAGTTTCTACCTGTTGCCCGCGCACGGGAGGGGCGGGGCAAGGGCGACTATAGATAATGATAGCCCATCGGCTTCTAAAAAAAATTGGCGAAGCCAAGGGGCAGGGTGGGTGTGCGTCGCCGAAGGCGACGCACAGGTCAGTCAGAGTTTTATTCAAAAAGGTTCGCGCTTTGTCGCTTAATTGAGACCAGATGCAGCTTTTATCATTTCTGTGGGCGTTTGTTTGTTCGCTTGCCTCGCCTTCGGCTCGGCTCGTTTCGCAAATAAACTGTCCGCAAAATTCGCATATTAGAATTGGTCGGGGCGGGCGGATTTGAACCGCCGACCTTTCGGTCCCGAACCGAACGCTCTACCAGGCTGAGCCACGCCCCGGGATAAATCCCTTTTATTAAATAGCCTACTCTTTACATAAGGTCAACGCATATATTTGTCAGAATATGGTTTTGTGTATTTGTGTTACAATGAAGGTGATGCTAAAAGTACATAAAATTTAATTGGAATCGTCTATTTTTTCTCCCTTAACCTTATAAGTCTTATAAACTTTACTGGCAGTTTTATTATTCTAAAGGTATTTAATAATAAGAAAATAGAAATACCATCAATCAAATGGAATATTATTATAACTGAACCAGTTAAGATCCTTAATCTGGGATAATTTTTATAAAAACGGAAAAGTTTATAGGTATTCTGGTTCTCTATAAAAAAGAATTGCTTTACAAAACCACTTAATGTTGCTTTTCGCACTATATCCACAGCCATGTTGAAATAATGTTTGGTTCCTGACATCATATCCAATTTGTTAAACTGATGTACTGTATAAAGATTAATACAAAAGATCGTCCTTATAATCTTACCGTGGTTTATATAATGAAGGTTGTTTGTTATTTCTAATAAATATCCTGCATCATCAGGTACATCAATTTCAAGAAAATCTTTTTTCCAGAAAGCCCTTTCTCCACCAAAGTATTTGGCGCAATTTGTCCACCCCCACACAGGTGTTCTGTCGCCCGCTCTGTCCAGAACCGTTTGATCAACCTCCTGATTTACAACAGGCAGGATCAAGGCATCTATATTTTTGTGCGTTAGCCCTATTAAATCAGAATCCAGCATCACAATAAGCTCGCCTGTTGATTCTTTCACCCCCTTTTTTATTACACCTGCCTTTCCATTTTTTTTAGGCATTGTAATAACCTTCAAATGGGGACATGCTTGTTGATATGTTCTTGCAATCTCTGTTGTGTGATCAGTTGAACCGTCATCAAGAACTAATATCTCTTTAAATCTTTTAAATGTAGTAACGACATCAAGTACCCTGGGAATATTCTTTTCTTCGTTGTAAGCAGGGATTATACACGAAATCTGTGTATCGTTTATATTGCTCATCTAAAATGTACTCCTTTAACATAGGATTAAAATTAATTATAAGAAAACTTAAGCATGCTTTTTATAATTCATGCAACTATTTTATAAAAGGTGAGTTTTCAGCTTCAATTCTTGACTTGGTAGTAGTCTATATTAATATTGGGAACTATGAATAAAGTTGTTATAATAATACCTGCAAGGTATAGTTCAAGCCGTCTGCCAGGAAAGCCGCTCTTAGAACTTGGTGGAAAACCTATTATACAGCATGTCTATGAAAATGCATGTGCTTCAAAGTTCGTAGACAATGTAATCGTAGCTACTGATGATGAACGCATATACGAAACAGTAAGAAGCTTTGGTGGTAAATGTGTTATGACCCCGAAAGGTATCAAAAGTGGCTCTGATAGAATAGCCTATGTCGCAAAGGATATTAAAAGCTCATTGGTTATGAACCTGCAAGGGGATGAGCCTTTTTTGAAGCACCATATATTTGATAAAGGATTAGAGGTTGCTATTTCAGATAATAGGATCCCTGTTGTAACACTTGCAACAAAGATTAAAAGCACAGAAGAGCTTGAAGATCCTAATAATGTAAAGGTTGTTATGGATAAGTACGGGTACGCCCTTTACTTCTCTCGTTTTCCCATTCCATTTATCAGGGATAATAATGATGCATTCTCTAATAAAAAGATTTATGGACATTACAGGCATATAGGTGTTTATATATTCAGACAAAAGATTTTACAGGAATTTGTGAGAATGAAGCAGTCAAAGCTCGAAAAAATGGAAAAGCTGGAACAATTAAGATTGTTAGAGAATGGTTATAAAATTAAAGTTGTTTTGACAGCAGGCTCTCCAACAGGTATAGATACAATAGAGGATTTTAAAAGGGCGCAATTGTTTTTTATGAGGAAAAAAAGATATTATGAAATCTAAATTTATATTCATAACAGGTGGAGTGGTATCTTCGCTCGGAAAAGGGATTGCTGCTGCATCTATTGGGGCGCTACTTCAGGCAAGGGGGCTTAATATCACATTACAAAAATTGGATCCTTATATAAATGTGGATCCGGGCACAATGAATCCTTATCAGCACGGCGAGGTTTTTGTTACAGAGGATGGTGCAGAAACAGATCTTGATCTTGGACATTATGAAAGATTTACAGATATTACTATAACGCATTCCAACAATGTTACCGCAGGGCAGGTGTATGATACAGTTATAAGTAATGAAAGAGAAGGACTATACCTTGGCGGGACAGTTCAGGTTATCCCACATATAACAGATGAAATAAAACGGAGGATAAAGGAAAACGCTAAAGGGAAGGATATTGCCATTGTAGAAATAGGTGGAACTGTAGGTGACATAGAGAGCCTGCCATTTCTTGAAGCTATAAGACAGCTGAAAAAAGATGTTGGTCCTGAGAATGTTCTTTATATCCATCTGACCCTTGTACCATATATAAAAGCATCAGGTGAGCTTAAAACAAAACCAACGCAGCACTCTGTAAAGGAATTGAGGGCTATAGGAATACAGCCTGATATATTACTTTGCAGGACAGATAGACATATAGATAAGGATCTTAAGGCTAAGATCGCTTTATTCAGCGATGTTGATCAGGATGCAGTGATTGCTGCTATTGATGTTGAATCAATATACGATGTACCGGTTGAATTTCACAATGAATCACTGGATGAAAAGATCATAGAAAAGCTCCATATCTGGACAGGTGCTCCGGATCTTTCCAAATGGGAGTCCCTATCAAGAAGAACTGCCAGTATAAAAGAAGAGGTAACTATAGGTATTGTTGGCAAATATGTTCATTTGAGGGATTCTTATAAGAGTTTACATGAAGCATTAACGCATGGTGGCATTGCAAACAATGTAAAGATCAATCACAAGTACATAGATTCAGAAGAAATTGAAAAAGAAGGTCCTGCAAAGTACTTAAGTGATGTTCACGGTATCCTTGTACCAGGAGGGTTTGGCAATAGAGGAATAGAAGGGAAAATACTTGCTGCCAGGTATGCAAGGGAAAAGAAGATTCCATACTTTGGGATATGTCTTGGTATGCAGATTGCAGTGATTGAATTTGCCAGACATGTGCTTAATATAAAGGATGCTAACAGTAGCGAATTTGATCCCAAAACTAAACATCCTGTGATAGATCTTATGCCTGAACAAAAGGGCAACAAACAACTTGGTGGTTCAATGCGATTAGGTGCCTATGAATGTAGAATAAAACCAGGGACCCATGCTGCAAGGGCATACGGAAAAGATACTGTCTATGAAAGGCACAGGCACAGATATGAATTTAACAATGAGTACAGGCAGAGCTTTATATCAAAGGGTATGATCATTAGTGGTGAATATCCAGCAAAAAGGCTTGTAGAGATCGTAGAATTAAAAAATCACCCATGGTTTCTTGGATGCCAGTTTCATCCAGAATTTAAATCAAGGCCTATAAATCCCCATCCCTTGTTTGTACAGTTCATTAAGGCTTCTATAAAAAGAAAAAAATAGAAGCAAAAATAAATGATAAAGGTATGGTAAGATTAAAAAACTTTGCTTCAGGCGTTTTGATAAATGAGTATGAATAACAAAGTGAAGACCATACATATTCATAATGTAAAGATTGGCGGCAATAATAAGCTAATCCTTATAGCAGGTCCATGTGTAATTGAGAATGAAACTGTTACAATGGAGATCGCAGATCAATTAAAACACATTACCTCCAGGTTAGATATAGGACTTGTATTCAAGGCATCATATGATAAGGCAAACAGGACATCTATAAATTCATTCAGAGGACCCGGACTAAAAAAGGGACTAAAGATACTTGCAAAGGTGAAGGAAAGGTTTGACCTTCCTATCCTTTCAGATGTCCATAGTACGGATCAAGTAACTCCTGCGTCAGAGGTACTGGATGTAATACAGATACCCGCTTTTTTGAGCAGACAAACCGATCTTCTTGTTGCTGCTGGCGAAACAGGTAAGGTAGTTAATATTAAAAAGGGACAGTTCATGGCACCATGGGATATCAGACATGCAATAAAAAAGGTAGAATCCACAGGTAATCGTAAAATTATTGTAACAGAGCGGGGGTATACATTTGGTTACAATATGCTTGTGAATGATTTTCGTGTATTGCCGATAATGAGAGATTTTGGTTATCCTGTTGTATTTGATGCAACGCATAGTGTTCAATTGCCATCAGCAGCAGATGGTGTGTCTGGTGGACAAAAACAGTATATTGAAATATTAGCAAAGGCTGCTGTTGCAGTAGGTGTTGATGGCATTTTTCTTGAGGTACATCCGCATCCGGATAAAGCCCTCAGTGATGGTGCCAACTCTTTGCAATTAAATAAACTGGAAAGATTATTAAAGATTATAAAGGTGATAGATGAGATCGTCAAAAAAGATTGATGCTATAAAAGAGGCAAAAAGGGTGTTGAATATAGAAGCTAATACCCTCAACAATCTAATAAACCATATAGATGCGCGATTTTCACATGCAGTAGATGCTATTTTATCTGCAAAGGGTAAGGTAGTTATAACCGGTGTGGGTAAATCTGGTTTAGTGGGACAAAAGATAGCATCAACCTTAACGAGCACAGGTACACCTGCATACTATATGCATCCTTCAGAAGGAGCACATGGCGACCTTGGCATACTTGGTAAAGATGATATATTAATAGCCATATCTAATAGTGGTGAATCAGAAGAGGTTCTCAAGATCATTCCATTTGTTAAAAGACTTGGCATAAAATTGATAGCCATTGTAGGTAATAAAAACTCAGCTCTTGCAAAAGACGCGGATATAATTATCCATGTACCTGTAGAAAAAGAGGCATGCCCCTTTGGTCTGGCGCCAACTGCAAGTACCACAGCAGAACTTGCCATAGGGGATGCATTAGCGGTTGTGTTATTGTTAAAGAGAGGGTTTACAAAGGATGATTTTGCTATGTTTCATCCAGGTGGATTATTGGGTAAAAAGCTTCTGACAAGGGTAGAGGACCTTATGCATACTGGTGCTGAGATGCCAAGGGTTTATATTAATACTATGATGAAAGATGTGCTTGTAGAGATCACCTCAAAACGAATGGGTATGACAGGTGTTTATTATATGAACAATAAACTTGCAGGCATAATAACAGATGGTGATTTGCGGAGGGCACTGGAAAGATATCCTGACCTCCTTGATAAATGTGCAGCAGATATTATGACCAGAAATCCTAAGCGAATAGAGAAAACTGCGCTTGCAGTTAAGGCATTAAATGTAATGGAAACCTATTCAATTACTTCCTTATTTGTTACAGATAATGGCAATAAGGATAAGCCAGTAGGCATAATCCATCTACACGATATTCTCAAAGCCGGCATTGTTTGAATGAGAAATATCAATGCTCAACCCAAAAATGCAACAGGAAGGTATTTTTCGTTAACAAATCAAACCGCTAAACATCTTTCGGATCAATAGCTATTGTACTCTTTAGCTATAGTGCCCTCTGCCCTTTCAAGCTGTGCCAGGGCTACATTGTATTGGTAAACAGTCTGTATATAAACAGCACTCGCTGATGCAAACATTGTTTCTGCATCTGTAAGTTCTATAATGGAACCAGCACCGGTTGTATATCGTTCTTCTGCAAGCTCAAGATTGAGCTTCGCGCTATCCATTGCCTTCTTTGAGGCTATTACACTGTCATTTGCCCGCTGGAGATTTAGAACAGCCTGCTTTACCTGAAGTACGATCCCCTGCTTTAAGGTATCTATTTGAGCCTCTAAATTATGCTGCCTTGCTTTTAACTCTTCATATTTACCATACGTACTAAAACCAGAAAATATAGGAAACTGAATACCAACACCTATTGACCAGTTCCATGTTAATGGTGTTTGATAGCCCACCCAGCTATATCCACCTGTTCCTGTGATGGATGGCAGATTTGATGCTAAATTGGATTTCTCAGATGCCTTTATACTTTCAATAGTTGCATAAAGTGATTTTAATTCAGGTCTATTGTCCATTGCCTTTTGAATAGCTAACTGTGTATCAGGTTCAATCGTAGTTGAGGTCATTGTATCAATGATGCTGATGGTATCTGTATCTTTCAAACCCATAGCATTTAAAAGGTTTACCATAGCAAGCTCAACATTGTTTTTTGCTGTAATCATATTAACCTGGGCATTTGCATAGTTTGTTTCTGCTGTTGATACATCTATGCGTGATACCCTGCCAACCTCAAAAAAGCCTTTTGCCTGTTCAAGATGTTTTTTGCTTTCTTCCAGAACCTTTGTTGCAACATCGGACATGTGCTGTGCTGCAAGCAAACCATAGTATCCTTGTGTTACATTAAATACTACATCTGCTTTTGTTGTCTGTTCATTGTATTGTGATGACTCTATTGCCTTTTGCTGGGCTCTTATAGCGTAAAGCCTTTGTCCAAAATTTGTAAGTAACCAGTTAAACCCAACAGATGCAGTATAATAGTCATAAGAGGTGTTGCTCTCTGGGATAGTTACCCTTGACGGAAAAAGCCTTGAAAATGCAGGTGGGAATACATAGTTATTTGTTTCCCTTGTATATCCACCCTGAGCACTGATCCATGGATACCAGGCAGACCGTACCTGGGTTAAGACTGCTTTATTTGCTTCTGTAAGGGACCTGCTTGCCCTGATCTGCGGTTGCTGTTTAAGTGCTATTTCAATACACTGTTTGAGAGACATGGCTTGATCATCCTGTGCGTACGCTGATACCCTGATAGAAAATAACATCAAACCGATAAATAAGATTCTCATGCAAAGGTTAAAAGCAGTATCTTTACAATGAATAATGGAATGAGCTGGTGATTTTTTTTGGTTACTTTTTTTAACCAACCAGTAATTAACACTGGCATTTAAAGAACATCTGGAAATTTTCATTTCAATTCCTCATCCTGTTTTAAGGTTCTCTTAAACCGTTCCTCAAATATGGTATAGAGTGTTGGTATAAGAAGTAATGTCAAAAATGTGGATACCAGCAATCCACCTATAACCGCGCGTGCGAGCGGCATATTTGTTTCACTCCCTGTGCCAATACCTATTGCCATTGGAATAAGCCCTAAGATCGTTGCAAGACTTGTCATCAAAATAGGTCTTAACCTTGTCCTTCCTGCTTTGATAACAGCCTCATGAAGTTCCATACCATCTGCCCTCAATCTATTTGTATAATCAACAAGCAGTATGCCATTGCTCACCACAATACCGATCATCATGATCACCCCCATAAATGATTCTATGGAAAGTGTGGTGTTTGTGAGAAACAGCATCCATATAACACCTATTAACCCCATAGGAACCGAGAACATAATGATGAATGGATCTAAAAGTGATTTAAACTGCGAAGCCATAATCATATATATAAGCATGATAGCAAGTAAAAGGGCAAAAAACATACTTGAGAATGCACCTTTTTGTTGAGAAACCTCGCCACTCATATCTATATAAAAGCCAGGAGGTAATTTAAGTTTTGCAAATTGCCGGGATAAGTCGTTGGCTACATCTCCTAATGGTCTTCCAGTGGCATTAGCAGTTATATGTATCACCCTTTGCTGGTATTTTCTCTCTATTAAAACAGGACCAACGCCCTTGTTTATCGTAGCAATATCCTTGAGAAAAATTGTTTTGCCATTATAGGTAGGCAGTGGTAAATTTTCCAGATTTTGTATATCGGTTGTATACTTCTTATCCATCTGAACAACAATATAATACTCATTTCCTGATACAGGGTCTGTGTATATAGATGGAAAGATATTAAGACTTGAGCTCATTGCCGTTAGCACTGTGTTTGCAACGATCCTTTGATTAACCCCGGCAAGCGCTGCCTTTTCTCTGTCCACATTGATATCAAGCTCAGGGTAATTTTCCCTTCTGCTTATCATAACATCCGTAACACCAGGGGTTTTACGCATAATAGAGGCAAGTACCTCAGCCTCTTTTGCAGCTGTTGCTAAGTCGTAGCCATAAAGTTCTACATCTATGGGGGCTGTTGACCCGAAATTCATAATACGGGAGACAATCCCACCGGATATAAAGTATGTTTGCACACCTGGTATTGCTCCCTGAACCCGCTTTCTTACAAGGTTCATGAGCTCTATGTCACTTCTTTTCCTTTTATCCGGTGTTACCAGATTTACCTGAATCTGTGCTGTATCCGGACCTGTATTCTGACTCCATATTGCTGCAAAGCCGGATGGCAAGCCTTCGTTAGAGATAATCGTCTTTATATCCTTTGCAGGGATTACCTCTCTTATCATATCCTGAAGCTGCTTTACATATTGATCCGTTATCTCCAATCGGGTACCTATTGGAGAACGCACTATTATAAGGAATTGACTTTCATCCGTTTGCGGAAAGAATTCCGTGCCTATAAACTTTACAAGAAACAGGGAAGCTATAAAAAGCCCGCCTATTCCATAAACAACGATCTTTTTATGAGATAGTGCCCATCTCAGGGTTGATTGGTATATATCATCTATGCTGTTAAAAAATGCCTTACTCCTTGCAAAAATCCTTTCATAAAGCCTCTTTGATTGTATGCTATACTCTCTTTCTGGCTTTAAATACTTTTTTGTAAGTGCGGGTATAACTGTGAGTGAAACAAAGTATGAGGCTATTAATGCAAAAGAAATAGTAAGTGCAAAAGGTTCAAACAGCAACCTCGCAATACCGGTTATAAACACAACCGGGAAGAATACAGATATGGTTGTAATGGTTGATGCAAGCACTGGCATTGCAACCTCACCTGTGCCATCAAGCGCAGCCTTTACAGGACTTTTACCCATACCTCTATGTCGGTAAATATTTTCAAGTACGACAATTGCATCATCCACAAGCCTTCCCACACTTAGGGTTAAGGCACCAAGTGTAAAGGTGTTGAGTGTTTGATGACCCACAAAATAAAGAAGTATAAATGTTACCATCACAGAAAGAGGAATAGAGAGGGATATAATCAAGGTGCTTGTAAAGCTTCTCAGAAACACCAATATGATGATAAAAGCGAGTATAGAACCCTGAATTGCCTCATGAAGTAAGCTACTTATAGCCTGTTTGATATATATGGACTGATCAAAGGCTAAATTAAATTTCACGCCTTCTGGTATATTTAATAAATGTGGCAACAGCTCCTTTACTTCATTGACAACATCCACAGTATTGGATCCCGGTGTTTTATTCACCATAAGGTAAACACCCTGCCTGCCATTTATTCTTGCTATATTTGTCTGCGTTTGTGCGCTATCTACAACATACCCCACATCACTGATATGAATGGGTATTCCGTTTGAAACCTTAACCACAATGTTGTTCATTGGAGGCACGAGCTTAAACTGATTTGTGGTAAATAGGTTGTAATCCAGGTTGTTTATCTTCATGTCGCCACTGGGAAGTATAAAGTTGGCATTTGTTACAGCATTTATAACATCCATAAATGACACATTCTTTGCTATAAGTTTTTCTGGATCCAGGTTCACATTAATCTGTCTTATAAGCCCTCCGTTAACTGTAGCGGATGCAACATGAGGTAGGTGTTCTATCTGGGGTTCTATTACATTGGTTGCAAGGTCGTTCAATTGAAGTCCATTAAGTTTATCGCTGGAAACTGTAACCATACAAACTGGAATGTTGGATATATCAAACTCAACTACGAATGGCTGCTGAATGCCGGGTGGAAGCTGACTCATGATACGCTGTATATTTTCTATAATATCCACAGAGCCTTTATCAACATTCGCTCCCCAGTTGAAAAACACCATAACCAGAGAAAAACCTTCTTTTGATGTAGATTGAATATAGGAAACATTATTAACAGCAGACACAGCCTTTTCTATTGGGTAGGTAATAGCCCTTTCTACATCAGCAGGACTTGCACCTGGAAACAATGTGCCAACTACCACAACAGGCATTGTTATGTTCGGAAATACATCTATAGGTAACTTGTTAACACTTGTTGCTCCAAGTACAACAACTGCTATTGCAAGCATTAGGATTGATATTGGATTTTTGAGTGCAAATTTTGATAGCGGCATTACATTATCTCATTTTCTATCTGGTTTGTTACCTTCTGGGTTTCTACTTTTTGACCATCATGGATTGTATCTTCTCCCTGGACTACAACCTCATCAGAGGAACTTATTCCATTTTTAATCTCCACCATTCCATCTGATTCAATACCAGGCTGAACAGGAACAAGTTTTGCAGCACCATTAACAACTGTAAACACGAATTTATGATCATCCTGACTTATTATACAGGAAGCCGGCAGAGCAAGTATGTTTTTACGCATCTTTGAAACTATGTTGACCTTTGAAAACATGCCTGGTTTTAACAGATGTTGTGGATTGGATATATCAACCTCTGAAGCCATTGTTCTGGTCACAGGATCAAGGGCTGGGGCAATCCGTGTTATACGGCCGTTAAAGATCTTATCAGGATATGCATCTGTTACTACAGTGACAGGCATGCCTGTATGTATATCTGCAACATTATGCTCTGGTATATTGATCATAATCTTCACAGTATTAATATCAACGAGTACAAGCAATGGTGTTGCAGGGACCATCTGGGTAGAACCTGGTATAAGTGTTCCTGGATCAACATACCTGTTAGCAATATAGCCACTGAAGGGCGCTCTTATAATAGCATAGCCAAGGTTTAATGCAGCAAGATTTTTGACAGCCTTTGTCACATCATAGTTTGTTCTTGCCAGATCCAGATCGTTTTGAGCAATCAATTGTTTTTGAATTAGCTTTTTTGCTCTTTCATACTGAATACTTGCGTATTCAAAGTTTGCCTTTGCTTGCTGGTATTGATTTTGCAGATCCTGATAATTTATAATGGCAAGAACCTGTCCTTTCTTTACCCTGTCTCCTATGTCTACAGGTATTTTATCAAGATAGCCACCCACCCGTGCATATATGCTTGCCTGCTGGTACGCCAGAATACTGCCTGTTAAGGTGATAGTGCTTTTCAATGACATTAACTTAGGATGTTCAACTGTCACAAGTGGTACTGTTGTAGTCCTTTCATGTGTTTTTCTTATGCTCTTTATCCGCAAAACCACTACAACCAGCAGCACTACAATACCTATTATTGCCAATAATAGCTTTTTGTTCTTCATACCTGTGTTCCTTTTCTCGTGTTCATTAATATATGCCGTAGACCCTGTATGAACAATCATTCAAATTATGAACAGCGATTTCTTAATTTATCTATCATGAAAGAAAAGTCAAGTGTTTTAAGTGTAAAAGAACCAAACCTGAAATGCCCCTGAAAGCCAATGCCTCTGAAAGGTGAAGAAGGTAAAGATTTTTGTTTACAAATATATCTACATAATATACCCTGTATAAAAATTGAAGGAGGATAAAATGGTATCTAAGAAACATGTACTGTTAACAATTGCAGGACTTACATTTTTATTAATCTCTACATTACAATTCTCAAATTGTTCAAGTAGTTCAAGTTCAGGTACATCCATAGGTCCAAATGATCCGTTTGCAGGTGTGCCTGTAAATCAAACAATACAAACCACAAAGGGATCGCTTTTATATCCTGTTGAAATTATAAGGGACACATGGGGTATTCCGCATATATACGGAACCACAATGACAGATGTAGCCTTTGCAGAGGGCTATGCAGAGGCGCAGGACAGGCTATTTGAAATGGACATGTTCCGACATATTGCTAATGGTACATTAACAGAATACTTTGGTGCAGGTCCAGGGAACGCTATTTTAGCTGAGGATATTCATTCAAGAATGATGGGCTTCTCTGATATTGCTCAGATCGTATGGGAACAGACGCCTCCTGAAGAACAAGCCATACTTCAATCGTTCTGCAATGGTATAAACTTTTATTTAAGTCAGCTGGCACAGCAGATCCAGGCAAATCCAGATGCAAAGCTGTTACCCTACCAGTATTCAACCGCATTGATGGGTATAACCATTTCAGACATAAAACCATTCGTGCCTCAGGATATCATCGCATTTGGTAAGTTTGAGTCATATAGCCTTACAATGGAGGATGAAGGCACGAAGATCTATGCCACACATTACTTCAATAACGCATCTACTACATATACCTCTACCTCATCAGATCCAGGGCTTGCACATTTTTCTGGTCTTACCTATGATTTTGCACGCTCCGAGCCCTCTGCAAAGGCACCCGCAGTACCTGTGCCGAACCAGTTTTCATATGCCACATCCACAACATTTTCATTGCTGTCGTACAACAGCTTTCAACCCATGGCAGCACCGGTTTCCTCAAACAACACCATGTTAAAGCCATTGCAGGTAAACCAAAAATCTATAGATGGTGCAATGTCATTTTATAAATCATTACAGAACGGTCCTTTTGGCTTCTTGTATAAGCCCCGTGAGGCAGGCGAGATTGGTAGCAACAACTGGGTAATCAGCCCTGCACTTACAAAGGATGGATATGCTATCCTTGCAAACGACACACATCTTCCTTTATGGAATCCACCGATCTGGTACGAGGTACATATAAATACCTCCGCGATTGGTAAAGGGAATATCAATACCATTGGTGTTGTATTCCCTCTTGCTCCCGGGGTTGTGATCGGGCATAATGATTATATAGCATGGGGCGATACGGTGTTTCCATCTGATGTCATTGATGTGTATCAAGAAACTGTTATTCCAGGCTCCGGTTCCACACCTGATATGGTTATTTATAATGGTAAAAACTATCCAATCCAGGCAAGGACTATAACGTTCAATTTTGGAGGTCAATTGAACGGAGGCAAGATTACATCAGGAACCTATACTATGTATTATGTGACCATACCGGGTCACGGTACAATGCCCATATATCCTGATAGTTATACGCCGGGTTCATCAACATCAGCCCTTGCTTTTACATGGACAGGATTTATTCCGTCCAACGAGATTGAGGCATTCTACAGGATCGATCAGGCACAAAACCTTGCCCAGTTTATAACAGCGCAGAGCTACTTTAAGGTAGGCTCACAAAACTTCGTTTATGCGGACATCTATGGCAATATATATATGACGGATCAGAGTGCAGTACCTGTAAGAGGTGCTTATACATTAAGTTACACAACGAATGTTTTACCAAGTGGTTTAACATTCAGCGATTTCACATATCCGCCCTATCTTGTACTTCCTGGCACAGACCCAAATTTCTACTGGACTGGTATGGTACCAACATCAGCAGTGCCGTATGTAGAAAATCCTGAGCAGGGCTATATAGCAACAGCAAATCAGGACCCGGTTGGGGTAACATATAATAATGAGCCACTTAATAATCCTTATTATCTCGGCGGATTCTTTGATCCCGGATTCAGGGCATGGGAGATTGATAAGGATATAGAAGCAGCTGGCAAGGGAAATATTGACCTTGCGTATGTTCAGAATGTTATTCAGGCGGATCATACAGATACCTATGCATTACAGATACTGCCGTTCTTACAAAAGGCATATGCGGATCTTAAGGGTTCTATCCCTGCAAGCTCACCAACTGCAACTGCAATGACCTATCTAAATAAATGGACAACCACTACGCATCCTTATGATACGCCTACGGGTCTGTCGCCTTCAGCCACAACAGATGACATCAATAACAGCATTGCAACATCTATTTTTGAGGCATTTGTACAAAGGCTGTTCTACAACATCTTTTATGATAAGATACACGCGATGGGTAGGAACAGGGCTATCAATGATGACATTATTATAAACACTTTGTTAACTGTATTAGAACATCCAGAACAGTGTGCAACATATTCACCGACAACACAACAAAGTACTTTACTTGATGCGCTTGTACCAACAACCTCAGGTTATACCTTTTCTCCAAGAACACTTGACCAGATCATGATTCAAAGCCTTGCAGAGGGTATAAATGATCTGTCCCAGCCATCCGTTGGCAAAGGCACACCGACCAGCTTTGGAACATCTGATATGTCTCAATGGCAATGGGGCAAGTTACATACATTGACATTTGTTGATTTATTGAACATGGCAGCTGGTAATTTGTTTCCAGAACTAAATCTACCAAACAATGGAACAGGGTATCCAAGGCCCGGTAGCATGTTCTCTGTTGACCCGGGGACATTCGGATTTGAGATGGGCAACGGTGCAAATCCATTTTATACAGATTATACCTATGGTTCAGGGCCCGCGATAAGATTTTCTGTTGAAATGAGACCGGGTAATATTATAGGATACAATGTACTGCCTGGTGGTGAATCAGAAATAGGTCCTGATCCTGCAAACCCGCCAAAGCATTATGGTGATCAGGTAAACCTGTGGATCAACAATCAGGTACATCCGCAATGGTTCTATCCAAAAGATATAATAGCACATGTGGAATCAAGGACCATATTCCTGCCATAATCAGTTATAAGAAGGTTTGTTTATACATAAAAGGGGAGGTGAAGATCAATATTCACCTCCCCCTGTTTTTAATGCAAAGATACAAGCCCGGGTTAATATAGCTTGATATTATTGTCCTACACGATATATATTCAAAAAAAGATTCATTATAATCTTTACACAATGCATTTGATAATAAAAAGACTTTGTAATAAGTGATATGTGGAATAAATAATGGCACATCAAAATATAGGATAAGATATGTCTGAAGATCTGGTAGCATCATTATTTCAAGCAATAAAAGACGAGAACTATAATACCATTAAGAACATCATGCATGAGCGTGGACTTGATATTTCTAATGAATGGATCAATATGCTTTTCTCTGTGTTTAATCTAACAAGCAGGGTGCTTGCACCGGATCAATTTATAACAGCACTGTTTTCTGCACCGGATGAGCAGGGAGCTATTGAATTTCTTAATTCTTATCTAATAGAAAATAAGACACAGGTACACAAAATAACTCCAGAAATAATAGAGCTATCAGGCACAAGTCCTATCCTGACGCGGTATCTTCTTAAAGAGGATGAGATACCTGTGATACTGCCAGAATCAGAACAGGACTATATAAATGCATTATCATGTATCCCTTTTGATGAGCATTTCCCGTCAAGGCTCAGACGATTCAAAAATAAAATGATTGCCTATATATCTGCGAAAGACATTCACGGCAACATAGATTTTACTAAAACAGTGTACTGTATATCTATTTTAGCAACTGCAATCCTAAAGTATTCATTGAAGTATGTTTCGTCATTAAATGCCATTTTATCGGAAAAGGGTTTTTCTATAATAGGAATGGGTAAGCTTGGTGCAGGAGAGCTAAATTATGCATCTGATATAGATATTATCTATACTGCATCAGATCAATGGTATGAAGAAATGGGGGTAGAAAAAATCACCAAATTTGCAGAACAGCTTACATCTTTATTGTCTAACCAAACATCCGATGGCATTGTGTACAGGGTTGACCTTGATCTCAGACCTGATGGCAAACAGGGTATGCTTGTTCCACCCATTTCCAGAATGCTGACATACTATGAATCATGGGGAGAAACATGGGAAAGGCTTGCAATGATAAAGGCTTCTCATTGCGCTGGCGATAAAGAACTATCAGACAACTTTCTTAGAGAAGTAGAACCCTTTGTTTTCAGACGGTATCTTGATTTCTCTACCATAGATGCCTTGAAGGATATAAAACAACGAATACAGCTCTCACTTGCTAAAGGTATGGAGCAGACATGGGATGTTAAACTTGGCGAAGGTGGAATAAGAGAGCTTGAGTTCTACACCCAGGTGATGCAGTTGATCCATGGCGGAAAAGAGAAGGCTCTCAGAGATAGATCAACCATTGGAGCTATTGAAAAATTAGCTCATTTTAATGTCATAAATAAAGATGATGCTGCAAAACTTATAGATGCATATACATTGTTGAGAACATTAGAACACAGAATCCAGCAATATCAAATGTTGCAAAACCACAAAATGCCACATGATAAAATAAGCGAAAGAAGGGTTATAAGAGGAACCCTCTCATCAAAGGACAGATTGCTTAATGATGCCTACAGCACAGGTTTGTCAAGGCTTTCTAAAGCGAGGGATATCGTTCACAATCTTTTTCACCAATTGTTTTATGAACAGGAAAAAATTATGGAATCTCAAAGACCCAATGATGTGATAAGGTTATTTTTGCCCAATACCCCGGAGGAAGAAATCAAGCAAAAGCTTCAGTCAATGGGTTTTAGGGATATAGATAGAATAAAGGAATATATAAGGGTTTTGAGGGATGGTATACCAGGTACGCGCTATAGCGAGAAAACAAAACGAATCTTTAACTGGCTCTCACCTGTATTCTTAAAGGGTGCATCAGAGACAGTGGATCCGGATGCTGCTATTGAACACATGGTTGAATTTGTAAAAAAAATAGGCGCAAGGGGTATATTTTTTTCACTTCTCAAAGAAAATCCAAGAACCATGTCAACCCTTATACAGTTTTTCAGTATGTCTGATTATCTCTCCCATCTGTTAATAAATTATCCAGAATATTTAGACTCCCTTGTACTTGCAAGGTATGTGTCTTTGGAGCGCACTTATGAGGATATGTATAACGAGCTATATACAGCATACCTCCAGCTTAAAGAGTATGAAGAAAAGTTAAGGCTTATAAGAGAATTCAAGATAAAAGAAACCCTAAGAATAGGTATAAATGATATAAACGACAACCTGAATATTGTTGAGGTCTCGGAACAACTTAGCATACTGGCTGATGTTATTATAAGTATAACCCTGAAGTTTGTTATGGAAGAGCTTGAGCCCTTGTATGGTACAATACCTGATATTCAAGACAGTGGTTTACTTGTAATAGGTATGGGAAAACTCGGTAGTAAAGAGCTTAACTATAACTCTGATCTTGACCTTGTTTTTGTTTATGGAAGCGATAAACCTACAACAAAACAAATGACGCCACAGGAATATTTTTCAAAGGTGGTACAAAGATTTATAACAGCCATAAGCATATCTACAGAGAATGGTCGTGCCTACACCATAGATACAAGGCTCAGACCCTCTGGCAATCTTGGTCCACTTGTTGCAAGTATTGACTCCTTTATACAGTATCATAAGGAAAGTTCTATGATATGGGAAAAACAAGCTCTATTAAAGGCAAGGGCTATAGCAGGTCCTCAAAGGCTTTTTGATAAATTCGTGTTATCCATTCCAGATATTATGGCGTCCATAAAAAAAGGTGACAATCTTAAAGAGCAAATACATGATATGCGAATGCGTTTAGAAAAGAGTGTTCAGGATGACACATCAAACTTTAATTTCAAGAAAGGTACAGGTGGACTGATGGATATAGAATTTATTGTCCAGTATCTGGAACTGACATACGGTACTGAAGATCCCGCTATTTATGAACGAAACACCTTCCTTGCGTTAGATGTGCTGATGGAAAAGGGATATATAAGTAAAAAAGATACAGATATACTGAAGGATGGATATATGTTCTTGAGAAAGCTGGAGAATAGAATAAGAATAGACAGGGATTTTTCTGTAGAAAAAATACCCAGGGATGAAAGGGAACTTATACCTATTGCAATGAGGATGGGCTTTAGAGGAAAGACATGTGGAAAGGACTTCTTTAATGCATTGATGGATAAGACATCCAGAATTAGAAAGATTTACAACACATATTTTTTATAGTTCCTGAACCCGGTTCAGCCTTTATTAACCCAAAAAATGCATTTTCTGGTTAAAGATTATCAGAAAATATTGACTTGCCTGTCAAAAAGAGTAATAGCTTTGATAGCCTTAATGGGCTATAGGAGGGCAATTGATATGTCAGTAAAAGAGTTAAAGGTATTTGACCAGAAGCTATATAAAATAATGAAGGCTATAGGAGAAACCATCATACCCCCTGGTGGTCCGTTTGATGTTGATCCACAGGTTGTTGACCCTGTTTTGTTATTTGATAACTATTTAGACGGGATGAGTAAGTTACAGTTAAAGGGAATAAAGTTTGTTATCTATACTATAGAATATGCACCACTGATAACAAGATTAAAAAAATTTACAAGCATGTCTTCTGAACAGAGATTAAAATACCTTCAAGGCTGGGAAAACAGCCGTTTCTTCTCAAAAAGGAGCATCCTGCTGCTGATAAAGATGCTTTTTTTAATGACTTTTTATTCTGATGATGTGGTTGCCCGGACTATAAATTATCATCCGGAATGTTTAATAAAGGAATGATGTCATGTTGTTTACTTATAATAATATAGATAAAGATATTATTGAAAAACCGGATGTTTGCATCATAGGTTCAGGTGCTGGTGGTGCTGTGATGGCAGATGTATTAAGCAACGCAGGATTAGATGTTGTCGTGATAGAAGAAGGTGGATATTACACAAAAGAAAGATACAGTAAATATAAGCCTATAGAATCTTTAAAAATTATGTATAGGGATTATGGCTCAACTATTGTATTTGGTAAAACAGCTATAATGCTTCCACTCGGTAGGGCAGTGGGTGGAACAACTGTCATAAACTCAGGGACATGCTTTAGAACACCGGATAGGGTTCTTCATGAATGGACAGAGCACTACCGTGTTCAAAATGCCTCCCCAAAAGAGATGGAACCCTATTTTGAAGAGGTGGAGAAGACCATACATGTTACAAGGATCAGCCCTGAGATACTTGGCAGAAATGGACTTGTTTTCAAAAGAGGTGCAGATGCCCTCGGGATGAGTAATGGGATGCTTATGCACAATATGATAAACTGTCGTGGCTGTGGCAGGTGTGCATTTGGATGCCCACATGATGCAAAACAAGCTGTGCATTTAAACTTTATTCCATCCGCTATAAAGCACGGAGCCAGAATTTATGCAAATGCCAGGGCTGAACATATAACGGTAAACGGTGATACGATAACACAGATAGAAGGTAGTATAATAAACGAACAAACAAATAATAGGCTATATAAATTTAGAGTGACGCCAAAGTTAGTCGTTTTATCCGCTGGTTCAATTTACACACCTTTTCTCCTTGAAAAGAACAATATAAAGCTTTCACCAGAACTCGGTAAAAATCTTACCATACATCCTGCTGTAAGGGTTAGTGCAATGTTTGATGAGCTTATAGAAGGATATAAAGGTGTTCCTCAGGGTAATTATGTTGATGCATATTTAAGTGAAGGGATCATGCTTGAAGGTATCTTTGTTCCACCTGAGATAGGTTTACCCATTGCTGCACCTATTGGTAAAAAGAACAAAGAAATGGCATTTCAGTATAACAATTTTGCTGCCTTTGGTGTTATGGTATCAGATAAAAACTCACATGGAAGTGTAAAAGTAGGAGTGGATAACGCTCCTTTTATAACATATTATTTTGATCCTTATGACTTTAAAAAACTTATAAAAGGTATTGCTATTACATCAGAGATCTTTTTTGCAGCTGGTGCAAAAACCGTTAATTCGGCAATATACGGAATTAAAGAATTCAGCAACCCGGATGATATAGCTCAACTTTTTAGAAAAAGAATTCCTACAACCGCTGTTGAGATGATGGCATTTCATCCGCTTGGTACAGCAAGGATGGGAGAACTGAAAGAGCATACAGTTGTAAATTCATTTGGTAAGGCACATAACCTTAAAAATCTATTTATTTCAGATGGCAGTATCTTTCCTTCATCACTTGGTGTAAATCCACAGGTTACAATTATGGCTTTTTCAATGCGGAATGCACAATATATTGTTGATAATAAATCAAAATTGTTGAACAACGGATAACCTGGACGGTAGTTAAATTTATAGGTGGTGAGGAAGAGAAATTTGATTCCTTTAAAAGGTTGAGGTAAAACTTTTATTGTAATAATACATAAAAAAGAGATACTAAAGAAATGAACATGCTTATACATACGAAAATATGCGACATGCTCGGTATCAATTACCCTATACTGCTGGGCGGTATGGTATATGTGTCTTATGCACCCCTTGTGTCTGCAGTATCCAATGCAGGAGGGCTGGGGATTATTGCCGGTGGTTCTTTTCAATCAAAGGATGAATTAAGAAGAGAAATTGAAAAGACACATACCATGACAGATAAGCCATTTGGTCTTAACATCCCGCTTATGTATCCCCTTGCACCAGAAATGATAGATGTAGCAATAGAAAGCCGGGTGAATATTGTTGTGACATCTGCGGGGAGCCCTGCTAAATTTACTTCAAAGCTGCACGATGCAGGTATAAAGGTTGGACATGTTGTGCCTTCTGCAAAACTTGCGATAAAGGCAAACAAGGCAGGAGTTGATTTTATCATAGCAGAGGGTATAGAGGCAGGTGGACATGATAGCCCCCTTGGTATAACAACGATGGTGTTAATTCCGCAGGTTGTTGACGCTGTTGATGTACCTGTTATAGCTGCCGGAGGTATAGCAGATCATAGAGGTTTTGTTGCTGCGCGTGCGCTTGGTGCCCAGGGTATTCAAATGGGAACAAGATTTGTTGCGTCTGTGGAAGCACCGGTTCATGAAGCCTTTAAAAAGGCTATTTTAAATGCTGAAGATGACTCAACAGTATTGACCGGTATGACAATCGGCAAACCTGTAAGGGTGATAAAAAACAAGTTGGCAGAGCAGATCCTTGAGCTTGAGAAAAAAGGTATAAGTGAAATGGAACTATTATCCTTTATAGGACCCGGGAAAAGCAAAGCCGCCTCAATAGATGGTGATATTGAAAATGGTTCTGTGATGAGTGGTGAGATCGCTGGACTTATAAGATCTTTAAAAACAGTAGAAGAGATTATACATGAAATTGTAGATGGTTCTCAAATGCTTATAAAAACATTAACTTCAGTGTAAAGAAGATTGAATTGTTATGGTATACATGGATCAAAAAAGCTGTCTTACCTGTGCATGGAGAGAAACATGTCAGAAAAGGTTTTCGTCTACAGAAGACTTAGGAATGAGATGCCCTGAATACACCTTTGACCTGAGATTAAAAAAACATACAACACCAAATAAACAAGACGATTCTGAGGCAAAGGTCAATAAGAAAGATAAGTAAAGCGATGACGCAATTGGATTAATTGTTTCCACAAATGTTAAAACTATTATACAATGCCATTAGTGAAGCCGCAAGAGAATATTTAGGTACTGGTGTTTCTATTCCCCAATTCAGTATAACTATACCCTCAAATGAGAGTTATGGTGACCTGTCAACAGGCGTTGCTTTCAGTATTGTTGGTATGAGTAAAAAACAACCTTATGAAATAGCATACGAGATTTCACAGAGATTGAAGGATAAAACCTCACATATTGTTGAGAAAATAGAAGTAGTAAAACCAGGCTATATCAATTTTTTTATCAAAAACATATTTTTGCACGATGTATTAAGAGATATTTTACAAAAGGATGTGGATTACGGGAAGGCTAATATCGGGGAAGGGAAAAGGGTATTGTTGGAATATGTAAGTGCAAACCCAACTGGTCCCATACATGTTGGACACGGCAGAGGAGCTGTTGTCGGAGATGTGCTTGCGCGTGTTCTAACCTCACAGGGATATGATGTTACAAGGGAATATTATATTAACGATGCAGGCAATCAGGTACTCTCACTTGGATATTCGGTGTTAAATGAATACAGAAAAACATACAATTCAGCAATTGTGGTTTCAAAACCAGGAGAATACCATGGAGAGTATATTGCTAACATAAGTGGCACACTTAATTCAAGATTTATCCCTGACAGGATAAATGAAAACAATATTCAAGAGATAACAGAGTTTTCAATAAAGAGTATACTTGGTGATGAAAAAGATGTGCTTCCGGATTCTAACATAAAACAGGTGTTAAAAGACTTTAATATAAAGTTTGATAGCTGGTTCAGTGAAAAAACATTATATACCAATGGCGATATTGAAATGATTATAGAAGAGCTTAAAAAAAAGAATATGGTTAAACAGGAAGAAGGGGCTCTCTGGTTTTTATCAACGCTGTACGGAGATGAAAAAGATAGAGTGTTAAAGAAACAATCAGGTGAACTTACATACTTCGCATCAGATATTGCTTATCATGTTAATAAGTATAAAAGAGGTTATGATCTGTTAATAAACATATGGGGTGCGGATCATCATGGATACCTGCCGAGGCTCAGAGCTGCACTTAAAGCACTTGGATACGACCCTGAAAGGTTAATAGTAATGTTTGTTCAGATGGTAAGGTTAACAAGAGGCGACAAACCTATAGCAATGTCAAAAAGGGCAGGGGAGTATATTACCCTCAAAGAGCTTATAGATGAGGTTGGTTCTGATGCTGTGAGATTTTTCTTCTTGCAGCGAAGCCATGAAAGTCAGCTTGTTTTTGATATTGAACTTGCCAAAAAACAATCTCAAGAAAATCCGGTTTATTATGTTCAATATGCTCACGCAAGGATTGCCAGTATATTCAATTATGCTTTAACAAAGGGGTGGAATGTAGATGCATTAACCCAGAAGAAAGATTATATATTTAGTGCTCAGGAAAAACGATTGCTTCTACAATGTCTGTTGTATCCACAGCTTGTAACAGAAATAGCAATAAAAAGAGAACCTCATAGACTAACTCATTATCTTATGGAAACCGTTGGCATATTACACAAATACTATACTGACACGAGGGTAGTTGATAACGATGATAACACATCGCAACGGCTTTTATTGATGAAAGCTGTAAAAATTGTTTTAAAGAATGCATTAGATCTTTTAGGTGTAAGTGCACCAGAAAAGATGTAGTAATTAAAAGGAGGTATTTATGAGAGATATGGAAAGAATAAAACCAAAATACAATGTAACATTGGATAACAAACAGATCATAATGTTAATTCTTTCTTCAGTTGTGATACTTGCACTTGTATTTATTATAGGTTTTGTTTTAGGGAAGAATGCAGGTATAAAACAAATTCAGGTTGCTTCAAATGAAACACAGAATGCCAGATCTCAAAATGCTGTAGTATTTACCCAGCAGACCATACAATCTGCAGAACAAACATCACAACAGGCTTTACCACCATCACCGAGTGTTTCTGCATCAGAGCAACCCTCTGGAGAGGTTGTAACCCAGACTACAGCTGTTACAAAACACACTGAACTAACTTTTTACAAATCACTGACAGAAGAGGGTAGACATTATGAGGCAAACAGGAAGCAAACAAAGAAGGTAAGCGTAAAGAAAAATGAGCACAAGAATAAAGAAATATTTAGCATTCAATGTGGTGCCTTTAAAGAAAAGGCACAGGCACAGCATTTGAGTGCAGATTTGAAAGAAAAGTACAAACTTATGTCATGGATAGAAGTTGTTGAAGAAAAAGGAAAAAGGCTGTACAGAGTAAAAATTGGTCATTTTGAGACAAAGCAAAAGGCTAAAGATTATGAACTACAACATCTTGTGCCAAAGGGACTAAGGAACTGTATTGTTTCAGAAAATAAAGGGAGTTGATATGGAATTTCTTGGTGGTTTAAAAAGGACTTGTTACTGTGGGCAAATTGCCTCAGTGCATGTGGATAAAGAAGTAATTTTGATGGGTTGGGTTCACAGGAGAAGGGATCATGGTGGATTGATCTTTGTAGATTTAAGAGACAGGGAGGGCATAGTTCAGATCGTGTTCAATCCAGAGATAGATAAAGTTGCTTATGAAAAGGCAAAGCTTATTAAGCCAGAGTATGTGATTCTGGTTAAAGGCAAGGTAAGATTAAGACCAGAAGGTACAGAGAATAAAGAGATTAAAACAGGTCTTTATGAAGTAGAAGTGAAAGAGCTGCGTATTTTGAATGAAGCTAAAACACCTCCATTCCCAGTTGCACAGGAAAAGGTAGATGTAGATGAAACAACGAGGCTCCAATACAGATACATTGATTTAAGAAGGGAGAAAATGCGAGCTAATTTGATCCTGCGACATAAATTAACAATGACTGTTAGGGAATTTCTAAATGCTGAAGGTTTTATAGATGTAGAAACTCCTATATTAACAAAGAGCACCCCTGAAGGGGCAAGGGATTTTCTTGTGCCAAGCAGGCTCAATCCTGGTAAGTTTTATGCTCTTCCACAATCGCCACAACTATTTAAACAGTTGCTTATGGTATCTGGATTTGATCGTTATTATCAAATTGCAAGATGCTTCAGGGACGAGGATCTAAGGGCAGACAGACAGCCTGAATTTACGCAAATTGATATTGAGATGTCCTTTATAGAGATGGAAGACCTGATGGAGATCATGGAAAGACTGTTTGTAAAGATATTCAAAACATTTAAAGGTATAGAGCCGAAAATGCCTTTTTATAGAATATCCTATGATGAAGCTATGAAACGATTTGGCAATGACAAGCCGGATATGCGTTTTGGGATGGAATTGGTAGAGCTCAACGAATGTTTCCAGGATACAGAATTTAATGTGTTCAAAGAGGCTATAAAAAATAAAGGGCTTATAAAAGGAATTAAAGTAGAAAGGGACTTTTCAAGGAAAGAGATAGAGGAATTAGAGGTTTTTGTAAAACAGTATGGGGCAAAAGGACTTGCATGGTTTAAGGTGTCTTCAGCAGTTAAGTCATTTTCATCATCCATTATTAAATTTGTATCTGAGATAGAACAGGCTAAACTTTTTGAGGCTTTCAACCCTAAGCCAGGAGATACAATATTCGTTGTTGCAGATGCCTCGCCAAAGATTGTTAACGATGCAATGTCTAACCTTAGATTGCATCTTGGCAAGAAGCTCAATCTTATAAAGAATGATGATTATAAATTATTATGGGTAACGGATTTTCCTGCTTATGAATACAATGAAGAAGAAAAACGCTATGAGTCTGTTCATCATCCTTTTACCTCCCCCAGGGACCAGGATGTTGCCATACTGGAAGAACAACCACTTAAGGTAAGATCAAAGGCTTATGACCTTGTGCTTAACGGAACAGAGGTTGGCGGTGGTAGTATTCGTATTCACAATAGTGAGCTTCAGGCAAGGGTATTCAAACTGCTTGGTATAAGTGAACAATCTGCAAGGGCTAAATTTGGTTTTCTACTTGATGCACTTCAGTATGGTGCCCCTCCACATGGTGGTATAGCATTCGGTCTTGACAGGCTTGTTATGATCCTTACAGGGTCAGAATCTATAAGGGATGTTATTCCATTTCCAAAAACACAAAAAGGCACCTGTCCTCTTACAGATGCACCATCTGATGTGGATGAGAGACAGCTTAAAGAATTATTTATTAAGAAGAGCATAAAAGTTTAAGAGATTAGGAGGTAAGATGCCATCAAATTCTACATCAAAAGCAAGGGTGGATAGCATTTACGATAAAATAGGCGTAGCTACTATTATTGTTTCTTTTCTCGTTATTCCTCTTTTAAAGTTTGGCAATGAGTTTATATGGATAAAGACAACCGTTCTTATTGCGGTTACAATGGTTTTAACATTTTTATGGTTGATAAGGGGTGTGGACAGGCATGAACTTATATTCCCAAGGACATCGTTGTGGATCCCTATGCTTGTGATGATAGGAGTTGTACTCGTTCATCTTGTTCATGTGACAGATATCTGGAGAGCAGTTGATATGATGATCCGACTTGGCGCAAACATATTCTTCTGGTTCTTCACCCTGCTTTATGTAAGGAAAAAAAGCCATATAAGATGGATACTCATTGCTATGGCTATATCAGTATTTATAGTATCCATGTACGGGATCATGCAATTTTACGAAATCTTGCCATGTCCTTATGATATATACGGTGAAAAGGATCCTTCATCAACAATAGGACTTACCAATTTCTCTGCAGAATGGATGGTTAGCTTTATGGGTCTTCTGATCTTTGCATTTTTCTTAGAGGATTTGAACATTGAAACAAAGACGGTTATGTTTTTTCTTTTTATACCTTCATATTTTTATTTTGTCTTAACAAAGGCAAGAGCAGCATGGATAGGATTTATACTTTCGAGCTTTGTTATCTTTGGTTTTATGATCTATCAATGGTTAAAAATAAGAAAGCCAAAACAAATACTGGAAGCGAAGCCATCCAAACAAAGATCACAAATCCCTGAACAAACCGTCCTTAAGAAGGCTGGAAGAGGAAAGATATTATCTGTTGCAATAACATTAACTCTGCTTGTATTGATAGGTGGTACCATTCTTTCAGTAACGCACTTTGGAAAGAAGAAGCAATTTAAGGCGGTCTATTCAACGATAAAAGATGTTGAAGAACCACATGCAGGATTATCTAAGGACTTATATGATTTATTAACCTCAAAGCTTCAAACAAACGACCCTTCTATAAATTTTAGATTTATGGCATGGCGTAGTACCTATGATGCATGGAAGCACAATCCTGTATGGGGTGTTGGAATAGGTCAGATTGAGGTTGATATACATAAGTATCAGGTGCCACAACTGCAGGCAATTATATCAAAAACATACCAGGTTTTTTCAGAATCACACAACGATTGGATACAGATACTTGCTGAGCTTGGTATTATTGGATTTATAGCATTTCTGTGGATTGTTTTAAATATTGCAGTAAAACTTATAAGGGTTGCAAAACATAATATAGAAAACGAGGATAAATTTCTTTTAGCCCTTGGAATAGGGGGAGGGATTATTGGTGTCCTTGTAGCTGCTATCTTCAGTTTTCCTTTACAAGAGCCTGCCTCAAGCATGTATTTTTGGGGGTTGATAGCTCTGGCGGATGTTCTTTACAGAGGATTTGACGAGGAAAGGATGCAACTGACCCGGAAAAAAGAAAATAAACTTACAGAACAAATGTCTCCTTACCTTTTTGTTGTTGATCCATTTGCAAAAGGCAAGGTACCTGTTGCAATAAAACAGCTCATACTTATACTTGCTATAGCTATAAGTGTGTTTGCTGTTTTTGTATTACCTATATATGCGGGCCGCACCGCAGTAGCTGAGAATCATATAAAGGATGGCGTTGCGTTCAGGAACAGGCGGGATTTCCCTGATGCTGTTAGAGAATTTAATGATGCTATAAAGCTAAATCCCTTTGAATATATATACTATTTCCATCGGGCAATAGTGTTATTTAATATGGGTGAACTGCAGCAGGCTATATCCGATTTAGATCAGTCATTAAAGTTGAGTCCTTATTTTGGTCTTGCATACAGGCTAAGGGGTGGCGCTTACTTTGCACTGGATAATTGTGCAAAGGCTGTGCCTGATCTTGATAAAGCTTTGCACTTCTTACCGCCGCTTGTTGGTGAGATAGGAAATCAGGTTGTTGCATGTGATGTCAGGTTAAATAAATTAGACGATGTAATAAAGGTCGCAAATCTACAGTTAAAGTTTAACCCTGACGATAAAGATGCATACTATAACCTTGGCAATGCTATGTTTTTGAAAGGGGATTATAAATCCGCATTACAGAATTATGAAAAGAGTATAAAGATAGATCCCTCTTTTCAGGCTGGTTGGTTAAACATGGCAATGGCTTATTATTACCTTAAAGACTTCAAAGAAGGTGATAAATATTATGAGAAGGCAAAGAGCATCAATCCAGCAAATCCAGTTTTATGGTATGATAAGGCTGTTGGGTTAGTACTTCGCGGCAATTACACACAGGCAATAGAGAGCCTAAAGAAGGCTATAAATGCTAAACCAGAGCTGAGATTCTCTGCAATAGCAGAACCTTCTTTTGAACCAATCAAGAACATGCCGGAATTTAAAAAGCTTATGGGACCGGCTATTGAGAAAAAGTACGAGGAAATTGAAAGGCTGAAGGATTTAATAAAGGGATTAAAGAAAAAATAATTACTGTTTAAAGATATATTTTGTGATATCAAGATGCAACAGGTAATGTAGCTACAAAACTGGAGCCAATACCAAACTCACTTACAACATCCAATTGACCTGAATGTGCCTGTATAATTCTTTTTGCTGTAAGGACTTCTATATAAAGTTTTTCTTCATCCTTCAGATGAGAAAAGGGTTGTTTTTCATTTATATTGTCAAAAATTGATTGAGCTACTCCCATACCGCTGTTGGCAATTATAAGCCTGAATACAGGTTTTCCTTCCATAGTATCATGCTTTGTCTCAATGTATAAAACATCTTTTTCATGTCCTTCTTTTATTGCAAGGCTGAGCAGATTGATTAAACCCTTTGTAAATTTTTCTCTGTCAAGCCTTACTGTGAGATTGTCAGGTATGTATCTGGTATACAGGAAAACACCATGCTTTTGTGCAAAAGGCTCAATACTTTTTACACATGATTTGATAACCATTGTAATATCAGCGTCATCAAGTTCTAAATTTAATACACCGGAAGTTAATTGATTGATCTCAAGCAGCGTTTCAAGTGCGTTCATAAGCATTTTTGTAGAATCCCTTGCCTGCTGGATATAGTTGGCTTCTGCATTAAATATATGTCTGGTGTGAAACAGGTCATACAATGTGTATATAGGATCCTTTAATTCGTTTATCATCATAGAGGTAAGCTCTGATCTCTGGATGAGAAGGTGTTCTTCCACTGTTGTATCAAGCATGTTTAAAATAAAACCAATATATTTCTCCTCGTCCATAATGGGCGAGATGCCAAGTCTAAAAAATTTTTCCTTTTCTTCTATCTGCATTCTTATTGGAGTGTGAGTTTGTTTTACCCTGACTATGCTCTCAGATATTTTTTCCCAGTTTTCCTTGGAAAAGATTTTAGAAACAGGTAGTCCCATTATATCTTTTACCTGCTTGAAAAACAATTGCTGGGCAGCTGGATTAGCATACACTATGTTGTAATTAGCGTCTGCTATAAGGATACCGCTATCAACAAACGCGAGAAGTGTTTTCATCCTTGTAAATAACTCTGTGATAGCCATTTAAAACCCTATAACCCCGAGTTTTGCTAACTTGTGAAATCTTTTAATGACTTCAAAACGCTCCATAGTATTGATCATCTGAAAGATCTCTTCCAGTGTAGAATAGCCATCTATCATAGAGATGAGATAGCCGTCGTTTTTGTCAAGATTATACCTCACAAGTTCTTGTTCACCTATGTTTAATTTTGGAACGCCTTTAAAGCTGTATAATTCCTCGTAGTAAAGCTTGATCAATTGAGCCTTTACAATAGAAAGGTATGCAATGATAAGCTTATTTGAGGAATAACTTTTTTCATAAAGTTTATTAAGAAATTCGTAAGCAAGTTCATACCTGCGAGATTTCAACAACTCCCTTATATAATTTATGTTTATAAACTCTGTGTCCTGTGCTTCCAGCTCGCGCGGTTGTATAGATTGCGTAACAACGGTTGATGAGTCTACTGTAAAGCCTGCTGATTCTATGTAGTCTATTGCTTGTTTATTTCCAGGATCAAGCTCTAAAACCTTTTTCCATATAGCAACGGCTTCTTGTGTTTTACCAAAGCCATACAGTGCTAATCCATCCTGTAATAGTCTTTCTATCTCTTCTTGCTCCATTATTCCTTTAACTCCATTTCAAGAGACATCATCTTATTCTTCATCATAGCTATTTCTTCTGGACTTAAACTACTTGTAGCCTCAAGCGTAACAGTTTGTTCTGTTCCGAGGTCAACATCCCTTGCTGTTACCTTCAGAAGTCCCTCGCTATTCATATCAAAACTAACCTCTATATTAGGTTCACCCTTTTTCGCAAGTCTTATCCCGCTTAAAACAAATTCGCCTAACAGCTCATTATCTTTAGCCATTTCTTCATTGCCCTGATAAACAGCCACCCTTACGGCATCTTGATTATCATAGGTGGTGGTAAATTTTCGTGTTTTGGTAACAGGGATGGGCGTGTTTCTGGGTATAATCTCCGCAAACTTTCCACCCTTTGTCTGTATACCAAGTGATAGGGCAGTTATATCAACAAGGATGTTTGAAGGCAGTGGAGATACAATATTATACGCATGGATAGCAGCACCTTCTGCTACTACCTCATCTGGATTTATACTCCTATTTGGTTGTTTGCCAAAGAATTCAGCTACCTTTTTAACAACAAGTGGCGCCCTTGTTTGCCCTCCAACAAGTATAACCTCATCTATATCTTCTTTTTTAAGTCCGGCGCTTTTTAATGTATTGCTACATATCTGTAATGTTTGTTCAACGAGATCATACATAAGCTCTTCAAGTTTACCTCTTGTTATAACTGTATTGTAGTGGATGGAGCCATGCGGTGTTTCAGTTAAGAATGGTAATGAAAGGGTTGCTTCAGGTTGAAAAGAAAGCTCTATCTTGGTGTGTTCTATAGCCTCTTTTAATCTTTGCATTGCCAATACATCAGTTCTTAAGTCTATTTTATGTGTTTTCTCAAAATCATTAAGTATGTAATTCAAGAGCCTATTATCAATATCCTCTCCGCCCAGGTATGTATTGCCTGCTGTTGATAAAACCTCATAAACGCCCTCACCAAACTCAAGGATAGATATATCAAAGGTACCACCACCAAAATCATAAACAGCTATAAGTTCATTGTTTTTTCTTCTCCTTTGTCCGTAAGCCAGGGCAGAAGCAGTTGGTTCATTTATGATTCTTAGTACCTTTAAATCTGCTATTTCAGCTGCATTAATAGTTGCCTGTCTCTGATTTTCGTTAAAGTAAGCAGGTACTGTAATGCATACGCCTTCTATTTCATCCTTGAGGAATGCCTGGGCTACATTTTTTGCTTCAAGTAATATAAATGCGCTGATCTCCGGGATACTGAATATTTTACCTCCACATATAACCCTTGCATCATCATGTGGACCCTTCACTATCTCATATTGCACCTTTTCTTTGGTTAGCTGAACTTCTTTAGAATCGTATCTTCTTCCGATAAGTCGTTTGGCTGCAAAGATTGTATTTTTAGGATTTGTAATTGATTGCCTTTTAGCCCTGATCCCAACAAGTCTTTTCTCATCATTTGTAATTGCAAAATAGCTTGGTATAAGCCTGTTGCCTGTTGAAGATGGTATAACCAGAGGCTTACCGTCCAATACAGTGGCAACGCATGTATTTGTTGTTCCTAAATCAATACCTATTGTTTTAGCCATAATTAGTAGCGATTAAGGTTTTTAGTTGTTTTATTTCCTCTTTAATTTCATCCGTTCTTACACCTAATGAAAAGGCTTGTTCGTATTCAACTTTAGAACTCTTATAGAGCCCTCCTTTTTTGTATATCTTGGCAAGTAAGATGTGATAATCAGCGTTTTTGGGGTCAAGTGCTATGGCTTGCTGGCAATAAGCCTTAGCCTCCTTTAATGATTGATTAAAATCAAACATTATAGATGCAATCCTGTAATACAAAAACTTCTTATCATTGGTTAGCTCTATTGCGGATTTTAAATAGTTGATTGCATCATCTGGCTTATTTAACTCAATGCTTATATCCGCCTTTTTTATCAGATCCTCGTATCTGCTTACCTTCATCAGAGATTCAGCCTCTTTCATCTTTTTTAGGTAATTTTTCTCATAAGGATTGTATGAGTTAGCAAGTTTGAAATTTAGATAAGCACTTGAGTAATCATTTTTTATAAAAGCCTCCATACCTAATTTATAATAATCCATTGCCTTTTTTACCCTTTGTTTTATTGAGTTTTCTAAAATGTTAGAGCTCGTTTGTTTATGGAAGGATTGTGTAGGTTTTAGATCCCCAACTTCTGGATTGGTAGATAATGGTTGGCCTGGGGTAGCCTTGCTTGATGTTTTCGGGGCTTTGCTCTTTAATGTTTCGTACGCGTGTTGAACCTTTTTATATATCTCAACAAGAAGTGGTTTGTCTTCCGGGCGCACAGTTTTTGCGTAATAACTGTCAGGGTGAAACATCTTTGTTTTCTCAAAGTAAGCCTCTTTTATTTCGTCCAATGTAGCATCTTTTGTTATTCCAAGTATTGAATAAGGATCAGCGTTCTCATAAGCTGCATATATGTCCTTTATAGACTGCACTGTTTGTTTTTGTTCATCTACCTTGTGCACCGATTCACTGTGTTGAATTTCAATCACCTTTTGAGCGATGAGCTTTTCAAGGATCCTGCTTACAGAACTTAAACCCATACCAGAAACCCTTGCAATCTCATTTGTAGTTGTTTTACCATCCACAAAAGAAAGTACAAACCTTTCTTGTTCTGATAAATCTGTAAGATTATGAATGGATTTCATAAGTTTTGGTATAGTTCCCATAATCTTTCGTTAGCATATGTATGTGTTCCCTGTCAAGTTTATGTAGAAGTCCCGAAGGAACGGGGTGTGTAACTCCTCAACTTCCCCCTATTCCGGTTTTCACGGGGACAGGTTTTGCAACGGCAATTTTTAGGTAAAAAAATAGGGACACTCGCTATAAGCGATTGTCCCTCACAGAACAGATCAAAAACAATTTGCCTTTCTTATATCTTTCCCTGAAGCAGGAATGCTATAACAAAGGCGTAAATAACAAGAGACTCTATAAGAGCAAGACCGATGATCATAGGTGTTACGATCTTGCCTGAAGCGCCGGGGTTTCTTGCAATACCATCAAGTGCTGAAGAGATTGATCTACCCTGACCAAGTGCTCCACCAAATGCTGCTATTGCAATACCAATACCACTGGCAATTGCAAGCCATGCCTTTACACTGACATCGCTTGCTTGAGCAGGTGCACCTTCAGCGAAGGCCGGTATTGCTACAAGCAAGAGCAATATGGTTGATGTTGCTGTGCTTAAAAATCTTTTTAGCATCTTTTACCTCCTTTTTTATTAGTGTTCTTCTTCATGTGCAACCGCAAGGGCAATATAGATTGCACTGAGTATTGAAAATACAAGAGCCTGAATGAATGAAACGAATATGCCAAGGATCATAAAAAATATTGGAACAATAGCTGGTAGCAAATGTGAGAATATGCCTAATGCTGTGTGATCACCAAGCATGTTGGCAAAAAGCCTTAGAGAGAGTGATACTGGTCTCACAAGATTACTTATAAGCTCCACCACAAGCATAATAGGTGCGAGCCACCATATAGGTCCCATAAAATGCTTTATATACTTTATGCCATGCGCCTTAAATCCATAATAATTATACGCTATGAATACTGTAATAGCCATGGCTGCATTTGTGTTCAGTGTTTCTGTTGGTGGAACCATGCCAGGGATAATGCCCCACAGATTAGAAACGAAGATCAGTATAAAAAGTGTACCTATCAAAGGCAAAAACCTTTCTGGTTCCTCGGGTATGACTGAGGCTACAAAGTTATAAAGTGCCTCATAAATTGTATCAAATAAAGAGAACAGGGTAAATTTTTCATCCGGCACCTCAGGATAATTTCGCCGTTTAAGTGTTCTGTAAACAATAAAACTACATACGATAAGCAAAATTCCAGCGAGAGGATATGTTATCATGTATATTGGTACATCCTTTAAACCCGGTATAAAACTAAACCATGTTAACTGTTCATGCATTGTCATGTCTCCTTAACAAAAAAATTGTCATCAACACTATACTCACTGGCAAGGTTGTTATGCCAAGTATAAATGGTATAGGATTTAATTTGATAATTACTATTGTTATATATAGGGTTGTCAACAAAAATGCATATTTTAGTACAAGCAAAAGAATATAAACAATTTTTTTCCTTGAAGAGATAATAGAAGTGATACCTTTTCCGAGAAGTAATGCGTTGATACCAACAATGCTTGCCCCGGTTAAAAATGCTACCAAGTCATCTGGATTGGATCTATAGATCAACATCCCACCGGATATAATTATCAAACCTATTAAAAACCAAACTTTGTATACACCGTACTTCATTTTTTATCTGAATTAATTATTTTACTTATATCCTTTAATCTAAGTATGCTTGCCACAAAACCCAAGCAGGTAAAAATTAGCGTTAACCAAGGTGCAGTGTGAAGGTATTTATCCAGATAATACCCTATAAAAATACCAACAACTACAGATAAACCCGCTTCTATACTGAGAGCAAATACCATTGCTACCTTTTGTAGGTTAAAACCTAACACAACAATTGTTTGCTAACACATGATAAGAATTCCCGTCAAATAAAAAAAGAAAAATGGTATTAACCCCAAAAGTGCATTTAAAAATAAGGAAGTTTGTG
>Ga0207433_10001093_pt1 | contig 59852 bp, 58 predicted proteins | sample YelNatPaOPGAMG01_FD_187559 | JGI IMG/M metagenome (GOLD analysis project Ga0207433, IMG submission 187559) | Hot spring thermophilic microbial communities from Obsidian Pool, Yellowstone National Park, USA - OP-RAMG-01 (SPAdes) (version 3) | ecosystem: Environmental > Aquatic > Thermal springs...
AAACTTTATCCTGAGGAAGAGAACCGCTAAGTATATCCTCTCTATAAACATTCTTTAAAGGCAGGATATGACTCGTAGGAGGTACATCTTCCACAGCGAGTTTCTTTAATTGGTCTATAAACTCGATGATTTTTTTAAGTTGATCAGAGAGAATCTCTAACTCCTTAGGCTCTAACTCAATCCTGGCCAAATGGGCAATGTATCTTACCGTTTTAATATCTATCGTCTTTTCTCTTTTTTTAGGCATAGCTAAACTTTTAATAATATAGCATCGGTTTTAAAAAATTCAAAGTAAAATTTAAAATCTTCCCAAAATATAATCATCCTCTATCGATTCCAATCTTACCTTAAGAAATCTATTTTTCAAATCCTCTTTACAATTTAGCTTAACCTTTAAATAGTTATCCGCAAAGCCTTGCCAATACAAATCATCCCCTTTATTATAAGAGGATTCAAAAAGCACACGCACAGATTCTCCTAAAAAATCCTGTTTTACCCTGAAGCTCTGTTCTTTAACAACTTCTTTTAAAAGATTAACCCTTCTTTTTAGCTGTTCGAGTGAAATTTTCCCTCCCAGAGAATATGCCTTTGTATAAGGACGGGGGCTGAAACTGAAGATATGCACTTTAAGTGGCTTTATTTTTTTAATTAAATTTATAGTATTTAAAAAATTTTCCTCTTTTTCATAAGGAAAACCTACTAATACATCTGTAGTAATAACCAAAAGGGGGAGCTTCTCCCTTAATCTTTCTATCTTCTCTAAATAAAGCTCTGGGGTGACTGGACGGTTCATCAGCTTGAGTATAAGATTATCTCCGCTCTGAAGTGGGATATGTAAATGTGGGCATAATTTTTTAATCTTCTCTATATTCTGAATAAACTTTTCGGTTATATCCCAGGCCTCTATAGAACTTAAACGGATACGAAAATCTCCCTCCAAATCATCCAGTCTCTCTAAAAGGTCAATCAGTTCTATATTGGGCTTAAGGTCTTTTCCAAAACTACCCAAACATATCCCACAGAGGACTATCTCTTTATAACCATTTTTAATTAAGGTCTTAAATTCTTCAATTACCTCATTCGGATTTTTACTCCTTGAGCTTCCCCTCACCAGAGGCACCTTACAGTAAGAACAAAAATTATCACAGCCCTCCTGAATCTTTAAAAATGCCCGCGTATGTCCTTTAAAATAACTAACACTTGACTGTTCGGTAAATGGTAATTGGTAATTAGTAATGGGTAATTTTTTTAATAAATCTTTTTTCTCTTTATTTTTTAGGATAATTATTTTGTTATCTATATCCTTTATCTTCTCACTATCCAATTCTGCTAAACAACCGGTCACAATAATTAGGCCTAAAGGATTTTCTTTTTTTGCTCTGCGGATAAGCTCAAATGATTCTTTATCCGCAGAGGCGGTAACTGTGCAGGTATTGATAATATAGATATCTGAAGGATGATTATTTTCTATTTCTCTAAAATCCGCAAAGGCTAAAAGTTGTTCACGTAAGAGTTGAGTATCGTATTGGTTTACTTTACAACCCAAGGTAAAAAATTTAACGGTCTGCATACAAACGGATAAAGCTTACTACTGCCAGAGAAGCGGTCTCTGCTCTTAAGATGAGTTTTCCTAAAGAAACGGGGATAAACCCTGCCCTTTTTGCCTGGTTTATCTCCTGAAGGCTAAAATCTCCTTCTGGACCGATCAAAACAAGGACTTCTTTAAAAGTTGATTTTTTATCTAAAAGCTCCTTTAAAGGTATCGTCTCTTTAGAAACCGTAAAGATAAGCTTAAGTTCTACTTGCTCTCTTATTACCTCATCTATTTTTTTAATCTCTTCAATTATAGGAAGAAAATCTCTTTTGGATTGCTGACTTGAACTTATAGCTACCTTTTGCCAACGCTCGATCTGTTTAATTTTTTTTTCTTGACTCCAGTTTACTATAGTTCTTTGGGTAACCGTAGGGATAATTCTATAGACCCCTAATTGGGTAAATTTATCCACTAAATCATCCATGATTTTCGTTTTCTTAATCAGGGCAAAAGCAACGGTTATGCGTGGCAATATATTAGAACCAAAAATTTTTTTATCGATATTTAAAATTATCCTTTGGCTTGAGATCCCTTCTATCTGGCAAAAATACCTTATCCCTTGAGCATCGAATAGGGTTATTCTGTCTTGGGGTTTAAGGCGCAATACATCCTTAAGGTAATGAATTTTCTTTAAATCTTCGATGATTATTTTTTCTTTAATTAATTGAGGATGAGCCAGATATATATGGGGCATAAAATATCAATTATTCTAATTCCTTCTCAGAAAAAACCTCAGCGGTAAAGATATAAAGTTCGGTATCTTTATCTTTCCAAGCATAAGGAGGAAGTCCTGCTTTATGGCTACATAAATAGGATAAAAATTCCTCTTTTGACCAACCGGTTTCTTCAGCTACTTGCGGTAAAAACACTCCGCTTCTAAAGCCTTTTCTTACCAATACTCCATGTTTTCCTAAAATTATCTTATCCGGGTTATCTATCCTTTCCAAAGGTGAAAGCACCGAGATCTCAATCTCAATATCTTTTAACTCTTCTAATTTTAAAGGAGGAAATCTCGGATCATCCACTGCGGATTCTACTGCCATATCTATAACGGTTAAATATAGGGGTTTTTCTCCGATTAAGTTTCCGATACAACCCCGAAGTTGACCATATTTATGTAAAGTGACAAAAGCACCCATATTTTTAGATAAAACTGGATCATCGGGTTGATTAACCTCTAATCTTTTTCCGGTCTTAAGATAATACTCAATCGCTTCTCGCGCCATCTCTAAAAGTTTTTTCTTCTGTTCTTTGTTAAACATATCTGCCTCCGTTTTTTCGTTATCAATTACACAACTACTATAACCTACTGTCCAGGTACCTTTTATTTTATTTCCCGTAACCTCACTAGAGTTTGTATAATTTAATACCTCTAATTTTTGATGTCCCAATTCTTTAGCTAACATAATTAAAGTCAAAACCGGCCAAGCTCCGCAGAGTTGAGCTTTCCCTTCTAAAATTGCTTTATATAAACCTTCCACCTCCATATTTTTTAAATAGCTTAAAGTAAGATTATCCACTAAAGAGCAAAATTCATAATCGTATCCGTGGTACATATCTGAAGAGGCGATCACTAAAATATCTTTACGCTGGCCAATTGCTTCTTTCAAAAGAAAAACAAATCTTTTAAGTATCTCTAAATCATTATAGCCCATTACTACCGGAACAACTTTAAAATCACCTAAGACCTTCTTTAAAAATGGAAGTTGTACCTCTACTGAATGCTCCTCTTCAAATGCCCTTGGCTCAAAAATTATATCTTTGTCTTTAAAGAGTAATTTTTCAGTAAATTCTTTGTCTATCTCTATATCTCCTAAGGGAATACGGAATTTTCCTTCGGGATATATAGATATGCCTTTAAAACCATAATAATGGCTGGGTCCCATTATAATTACTGTATGGTAGGGTTTATCTTTAATGAGCTTATATCCAAAAGAGGCGGTCTTTCCTGAATAAATATAACCCGCATGGGGCAAAATCAAACCAAAAATCTCTCCTTTTATAGAAGGAGGGTTTGCTTCTTCAAGAAAGCTATCAATCATAGAAGAAAGTTGTTGAGGATTATCCGGATAAAAAGCACCCGCGACATTGGGATTTTTTACCTCCTCTGCCCTTAAAGAAAAGTTAAAGCTTAATATGAAAAATAAAATTAAAAAGTAAGAAAATAACTTCATTCTTTTAATAGCGTATAGCGTTTAGCGTATAGTTTTTTAATTCCTTAACACCTAAATACCTTAACACCTTAATACCTTAACACCTAAAAACCTAAACACCTTAACACCTGAATAACTACCTTACAAGCGTAGTCTGGTTTGCCAGACGAAGCTTACTTCTCTGGATCGCTTACCTGCTTAGCGTAGTCTGGAGCCACCGGGAATCGAACCCGTCGCTCGTTTCACTCGCTCCCCATAGGGAAACCTTATGGTTTCCCCTCTGGCCCCCGAAACTTCGGGGTGTCACCCCTTCCTTTATAATTCTAAAGAACAAACCTTAGGGAGAAAACGATCTTTTCTCCCTAAAACCCTCTTTTTGGGTTCGATTCTTACAAGCGTAGTCTGGTTTACCAGACGAAGCTTACTTCGTAAGAGTAACTTACCTGCTTAGCGTAGTCTGGAGCCACCGGGAATCGAACCCGGAATTTAGCGATGCGAACGCTACGTTATCCCTTTTAACTATGGCCCCTTTAAATAATTTAACACAATTTAATTTTATTGGCAAATAAATATTGCCTGACAAAATGGTAGGATTAAAACAGCAATTAATCCCTTAGCCAAGCAGGAGTATCATTTGAATATCTTATATTACCATCAAAATCAATAAACATTTTTGCTCCAGCTGGTTTTCTCTGCGCAATAACTATTTGGCTAGTATCTGCGGAAAGTTTAAAATTAAAATATTTAGGAGGAGTTATAGTGAGGTCTAAACAACTAAAATCATTTGGATAATCCGGATTACATAAACCCCTTCCCATTGCCACTTGTCTTCGCTGGGCAGTCCATAAAACAACTAAAAGTTCCTTTGCCTCTGCCCAGCGTGCCTTCTCTATGGCGTGGGGTAAATAATACATACTTATCCCTGCAAGGATAGCGACAATTAATACTGCAATTAAAATTTCGATTAATGTAAAACCATTTTTTTTCATTGCTAATGTGTAGAAACTGCGGGCATCCTTATGCGGGTATACATATAAACTCTAGGATTCTCCGGAGTACCGCAGGCAAAACCATCTCTCTCAAAAGGGTCATAACAACCTCCCAATCTTATATCTACATAATTTTTTGTAGGATCATAAAGATTATGGGGGTCTCCTGTATTCATCGCAAAGCGCAAACCCAATTCTCCCTGTCCTTCGTATTCCTGGCAACAACCTTTAATCCTCTTAGAAAGAACAGCATAGCTACTTCCTGGTCCATCACAGGTATCCCCTACACAAGGCGCCCAAACCCAAAGTTGATACTGAGGCTGATCATAGACACGCAATTGAAAACCCACCCACATATCTATCCCCTCAGGATCCCTTTTACCATTTCTATTTCTATCAATAAAAACCTTTAACATCATACCCCCATCAGGAATTCTATAAATCTTTAAAGGTGGGTTATTTATATCTCCAATTGCTCCACCAATCTCTCCTCCTCCGATTATCTTTGCCATATGATCTAATATATAAGAAAGTTCATTTTGAACTATAGATACACGGTCTATATTCCTAAGATAATAACCACTGAAAATATCTAAACTGGCAATACCTAAGCCTACTATTGCTAATAAAGAAATAGCAATTATTAATTCTAAAAGGGTGATTGCTTTTTTATATGGGGAAAATTTAATAGGCATAACCTTGCCAGAAAGTAGGCTCGATCCATTTTACTTCCAATTTTACCCTGCGCATGCCAAAATCATCTAAACCAGATACATCATAATATAATCTGTAGCGGATTAGAGGAGTGCCTAACCAGAAATTTTCCGTAATAATATGGTGTCCACTGCTTAAAGGATTACTATAATCTCCTGCCTGCCACTGGTCCGCTCTCACATACATACCTAATTCTTCTAAATAAAATCGGGCTAAATTTACTGCCTGGGTTCGACAACGGCTATGACGAACGTATCTTTTACTGCTTACTAAAAGATTAGTGATTCCTAACATGCTAATACTTAAAATTACCAATGCTACTACAATCTCAATTAAAGTAAGTCCTCTTTTCATCTTAAATTAAGGACAACCTGACCCCGTACAGTTTGCTTCTTCATCATCATGGTCTATGCTCCAGGTTCTCAACCAATTGGGATCAGTAGTATTTCTAATTGCATTAACGATAAATGTAGAGACTTGAGCAGTGGTATTATAACCCCAAGATCTTTTAACGCCTGCAGGCAAGGTTAACTTTAAATATGTATTTATGCAATTAATTCCTTCATAACCACTACAATCAAGAAAGTACCCTACTTCCATGGCATATATTCTCTGGGCAGCCTGAATAAGTTTAAGGTTTGCCTTTGCTTCATTATCTAAGGCGCGTTCCCTTGTTTTAAAAAATAAAGGCAGGGATAATCCTGCCAAAATTCCTATAATTATTACCACCACCAATAACTCTAATAGAGAAACTCCTCTTTTTAATCTCACATTTTAGTTTTAGTTAAATTTTAAACAAAAATTACTTTAACCAAGCAGGAAATGTCGATTCCGGATCGTAAGTAAAATTTCCATCTTCCTTAATGGAGATCTTATAATCCCTATAATCTCCGCTGGTACGGGTAGCAGTAGCTAACTGAGCAGCATTGTTATCAACAGAAAATTTAAAATATTTTGTTGTATCATTCCCTTGGATAGCAGTAATATTTACATCCAGATCACCTAGACTAGTTGCATATCCCGTCTCATATTGTGCTTTATATCTTATCTGAGAAGCCCTTAAAGCACCCAGTATATTTTTTGCCTCAGCCCAGCGAGCCCGTTCCACACCTCTTAAAAAGTTAGGTAAAGCCAAAGTTGCCAAAACCCCTACGATTATAACTACAATTAAAAGTTCAAGTAATGTAAAACCTTTTTTCATTTTCCCTCCTTTTTATTATAATTAAAAAAACCGCTTTCTTTTGAAACTAAATTGTTTTTCCTTCTTTCACCTCCTTTCTAATTTAAGTTTAGCATTTAAAAATATCTTTGTCAATATTTAACGTATCTGGGTAATCTGAAATAAAGGTAAAAACACACCAATGACCATCAGACCAATAATTACTCCTAAAACCACCAGCATCACCGGTTCAAAAAGGGAAGTAAAGCGCACTAAAAAATTATCCACATACTCGCGATAAAAACTATTTATCCGTTTAAGCATATTGGGTAGTTCTCCAATCTCCTCTCCTACTGCCACCATCTGGATGACCATCGGCTCAAAAAAACCACTCCTCTCTAAAGGTAAACTTAAACTTTTCCCTGCTCTTACCTCTTCTTTTACCTGACGGATTATCTCTGCTACTACTAAATTAGCGATACTGCGCTCACATATCTCTAAGGCATAAAGGATAGGAACACCACTTTCCAAAAGGGTAGCCATACCGGAGGTGAACCTTTCGACAATCAGGGCTCTAAAGAAATTACCGGTTAGCCGAAAATTAAATAAAAAACTTTCCCAACTTTTTCTTCCTCCCTTTGACCTTAAGAATTGACGAAATAAAAAAATAAATACAGATAAACCCAAGAATCCAAAGATAAAGTACTTGCGGATGAGGTTACTGACAAAGATAAGTATCCTAGTAATTAGAGGAAGTTGAACATTAAAACTTGAAAAAAGGGCAGAAAAGGTAGGAATAATTTTTATCGTTAAAAACAAAAGGGCAAATATCCCCACTACCAGAAGGATAGCAGGATAAATGAGACTGGAAATAAGCTTACGTTGAAATTGGGCATTCCTCTCTAAATAGTCAGATAATCTTTTCAAAACCTCTGCTAAATTTCCGGATGCCTCACCACTCTCTACCAGATTTACCCATAGTTCGGAAAAAACTTGGGGGTACTTTGCTAATGACTCATGCAAGCTTAAACCCTTTTCCATATCCTGGATAATTTCCCCTAATATTTTATTTAATCTAATACTGGAGACCTGTTTAGCGATTATTCTTAAACTCTGTAAAATCGGTACCCCTGCATCTAAAAGGGTGGATAATTGTTGGCATAAAAGAACTAAGTCATTAGAGGTGATGCGCTTATGCTGATGAAGCACTCTGGATTTAATTGCGGAGGTGACTTTTTCTGATTCAGGAAGGATACTTATTATAAAGAGGTCCTTTGCCTGTAGTCGCTCGGTTAATTCCTCAGCACTTAGCGCCTCTTCTCTACCGACAATTTTTTTTCCTGTTCTATCCCGGGCGATATATGAAAAATAGGGCATTATTCTACTCCAAAGGTAACGCTCAATGCTTCCTCTAAAGAGGTAATTCCTGCCTCTACTTTTCTTAAAGCAGATTGATATAAAGTTTGCATCCCCTCAGCAATACAGGCCTCTTTTATCTTCTGATAAGTGGCATGCTGAGTAATCAGATCCCTTATTTTATCTGAAACCACCATTACCTCTGCCACACAGGTCCTGCCTTTATAGCCGATCTGAGTACATTTGGGACAACCTTTGGGTTTATAAATGAGCTCAGCATTTAATTTTATCCCTCCCAGATGTTCAGGTTGAGGTTCGTATGCTTCTTTACAATCAGGGCAAAGTTTTCTTACTAACCGCTGAGCTACCACCATAAGGAGAGAGGGAGTAATCAGATAAGGTTGAATCCCAATATCAATCAGTCGGTTTATGGCAGAAGGTGCATCATTGGTATGTAAAGTGCTTAAAACTAAATGTCCGGTTAAAGCAGAACGGATGCATATCTCCGCGGTTTCCAAATCCCTTACCTCTCCTACCAGCATTATATCCGGATCCTGTCTTAAGAAACTACGTAAAGCGGTGGCGAAGGTAAGTCCAATATCCGGTTTTACCTGTACCTGATTTATCCCCTCTAAGCGATATTCAACAGGATCTTCGATAGTGATAATATTTTTTGTAGGATGTTTTATCTCGTTTAAAATCGCATAAAGGGTAGTAGTTTTTCCACTTCCCGTAGGCCCGGTTAAAAGTATAAGTCCATAAGGCATATTTATATTTTTACGGATAAGTTCTAATTGATGGGGCTCAAATCCTAACTGGTTAAGATCCAGAATCACTGTACTTTTATCTAAAATCCTCAACACCACTTTTTCTCCATAGATAGTAGGGATGGTAGAGACCCTTAAATCTATTACCCGATCTTCTAATTTTACGAAGAATGCTCCATCCTGAGGAAGACGCTTCTCTGCGATATCTAATTTAGCCAAAATTTTTATACGGGAAATGATCGGTAGATGCAGGTGTTTTGCCGGTGGAGGGATCTCATAGAGTTTACCATCGATCCTATACCTTAAAGAAATCTTATCTTTGAAAGGCTCAATATGGATATCCGAAGCACGCTCATTGATTGCCTGACGGATAATTAAATCGGTAAGTTTTACTACGGGTGCTTCCTCCGCACGGGCAATTAAAGCATCTAAACTTAGTTCTCCCTCCGTCAGCTCCACTGCTTCCTCCGCTGCGGGAGCAACCTCGTAGGTCTCCTCCACCGCCTCTTTTAAGAATGTCTGTCTTCCGTAAAATTCCTCAATAGCTTTAATGATATCCGCACGGGTAGCAATTACCGGATTTATTTCACAGCCGGTAAGTTTTCTCAAATTATCAATCAAAACTAAATCCAGGGGATCATACATCGCACAGGTTAAGGATTTTAAGATACGGGAAAGGGGAAGGACTAAATTTTTGATGGCAAATTCTTTGGGAATAAGTTCTTCTAATCCCTGATCAACCGCAGGTTTTAACATCCCTGTACCTAAAGAAAAATAGGGAATACCTAACTGCTTTCCTAAAGTACTTACCACATCCTCCTCTTTTACCGCTCCCATCTTTACCAAAATCTCACCTAACCTACCCCCTTCTCTTGCCTGAATCTCCAAAGCTTTTTTTAATTGCTCCTGGGTGATAAAACCCTCTTTTAAGAGCATATCACCTAATTTTAGATATTTCTCCTTAGGCATATTTATCTTACTTTCTCAAAATTATTTAAAAGATTATTGATAGTTTTATAACGCAGGATATCCGTCTCTACGCTTTGCTCTCTTTCTAAGTTAATATTCTCGGATACAGAAGTTAAACTTTTTTCTTTAATAATGTGCGGAGTAATAAAAATCAGAAGTTCCCTTTCACTATTCTTACCTACATTTTTGTGCCTAAAAAAACTACCCACTATCGGTATATCTCCTAATATAGGCAATTTGGTATTAGTCTGACTAAACTCATTATGGATAAGCCCTCCTACAATAATGGTCTCACCATCCTTTACCTTAACTAAATTTTTGGTTTCACGTTTCTCAGGATCGTAGACATTGGAGGCGACATTACTTAATTTGGTATTAGAAACCTCGGGCACAACAAACATCGTAATCTCATTATTCTCTAAATTAATCTGCGGAGTAATCCTTAAAGAAATGCCCACTTCCATACGTTCATAAGTAGTAGTAATATCCCCGGTATCTGCGTCTTTTGTCCGTTTCTCATTCACTGCTTCATTGGCAGTAATCTTTATCTCTGCAGGTTCATTATTTAAAGTGAGTATACGGGGACGGGCAAGGATACGCGTATCCGATTGGGATTTAATAAAATCTAAAATTATCTGATAGGGATTAGCAAAACTTATAATGCCCGGTAGAGTTTTATCTTTGGGAGAAGTTGCTCCTTCTTCTGGCCAAAGACTGGAAAAAGGAAATTTTGTTCCCCGCTGGGCACCCGTAATCGTAAGTTGAAGAAGAGAAGGATAATTAGTAATATCCCCAAATTTTATTCCCATCTTTTCTAATCTATTCTTATTTACATCCAACATCTCTACCTCAAGCATTATTTGGGGCGTAGGAACATCCAATTTTTTAATTATCTCTTCAATCAGAGGAAATTTAGCAGGAACATCGGTAATAATAAGACTGTTAGTGCGGGGTTCTTCGATAAGTTTTCCTTGGGGAGAAAGCACCTTTCTAATTGCCTCAGAAATCCCTACCGATTCTTTTGTAGCGGATTGTTTTTCTTTTAAATAAGTCTGAATCTCTGTAACTAAAGGAGACGAGGAAACTGAAGCATACTTTAAGGTATAAATCCGAGTTATCGTCTCTACTGGCTCCAGCCCCGATGGTTTAATGATAAATATCTTTGCCTCCTCATCTAATTCGTACTGTAGATTATTTGCCTTAAATAATTTATCCATTGCCTCTTTTAAAGGGACCTTTTCTAAATATAGGGTTATTTTCTTATCCTGAACACTTTCCGAAGCAATAAAATTTAAACCGGATTGGATTGAAAAGACCTTCAAGACATCTTTTAAATTAGCATCCTTAAAATCTAAAGAGATAGTTGGTTCTTCCGCTGTAAGGCGTCCTACTTTAACGTAATTAACAGAGATACTTATAATTATTATACTACAAAATAAATAAATTATTCTCTTCATTTTTTCCCTCCCTCTTTCTCACTTTTATATATATAAGCAGGTGCTAATAATTTATATTCTTTCCCATAATATAAAAAACTAACTCCCTCTTTATCAATCCCGATAATTTTAGCTTCTTCCAAAATATCCCCTACTTTTACCACCCTATCATTAATAATCGCCATGGGGATAAGCCCCTCCCAGATTATTCCTTGAATAGTAAAACTGGGTAAGGGTTTAGGTTTTTCCTCCTCTTCAGAGACAGCTTTTGTCTTTTTTGTTTTGGATTTCTTAGTAAAGTAATCTTCAAAGGGATCCCGCAACGATGCGGATGTATATACCGCAGAGGAGGGTATAAATGAATCCGTTTCCTTTTGAGTATAAATTTTAGTAGGTTTCAATAATAAACCGAAAAGAAAAAAAATTATTAAAAAGATATTTTTTTTCATCCTTTAAAAATAAATCTTACAATTACCATCTCCAGATTCAATACTCTCTCCTCTTCTAATTTTCCATCTGAAGTGACCAGCTGAACTCCACTTCTTTTAGCTGGCCTTATCGACAAGCTTTCAATCTTATATAAATCTTCATTTGCCTCTAACTGGGCGATAAAATTTCCTATCGCATGATAATCCTCCGCTTCTAAGAGAAGTTTTAATCTTGATTTTTTATAAAGGGGGTTATCCTCTTCTGGTTGTGGTTTAACCGTGAGGATTTTTAATCCTGCCTTTTCAGATAGCTCTGTAACCGTACTAATCATCTCCGAGGTATCCTTTATCTTTAAAGCATTTCTGCACTCCCTTAATTTATTCTCTAATACGCTCAATTCTCTTAATAACTCATTTTTGTTTTTTTCAGAATCCAACCGCTTTTGGTAATTAAGAAGCTCTTTTTTCTGTCCATTGTAGATGTTTAGGCTAAGAATAAGACTTATAATTATCAGAACGATATTGATTATCCTTTGAGGATTTTTCAATACCATCTTTATGTCTAAATTACCAGCAGTTAATGGCAAAGTCGGTTACCTCCTTTTTCTCTATCTCTGAACGTTCTATAGAGACCAGTTCAATATTTTTATAAGCTTTTGAAAACTCAGGATTGTTCTTTAAATCAGAGAAAAATTTGTTTATGGCAGAGAGTTCTTTATTATAATCTTTAAGATACGCTTTTCCCTTTAAATAAAGTTCTCTTTTTGTCTCTCGTTGAATAAAATTTAACTCCACCAACCATACCCCTTCTGGAAGAATCTGGGGAATGAGATTTAAAGAGGGGAGAAGATAATGGTATTGATTGACTACATTTTTTATAGTATTAAGTTTATTATAATACTCGGATTTTTTATTTTCTAACTCTAAATGTGTTTTTCCTCCTAATACAGGATTTATATTTCGCTGTTCGGAAATTATTTTATCTATCTGTTTCTTTATCGGTATCCTTTGATAAAACTGCCAGCCGAAACTAAAAATAAGCATAAAGATACATAAAATTACCACTCCCACCGATGGTTTAAATTCCTGTAAGGTGATTTTGGAAGGTATCTCTTTTTTCTCTTCCTTTTTCCCCTCCCTTTCCCAGGTCTCCTTTAGATCAAAGCTGTAAGGAAGACTCACTAACCCTTTTAAACAACCACCCAAAGCTTTCAAAGCACTGAGACTGTATTTATCCGTATGGGTTATTTTTTGAGAGACTTCCATAAATTCTAAATTCCAATCCATCTCCTGATTTAATTTAATAACGATATCCTTAACCTCCATAGGCCCAAAGATAATTATCTTCTCAATATGTTTAGAAGGGAATTTTCGATGATAGTAATAATCAAGGGATAATTGAATTTCACTTTTCAATCTAGACTGCTGGGATTCTCTATCCGTTTCTTTTTCTAAGTATATATCCCTCGTAAATAACGGAAAGTTATCCTCTATCACAATGAAACTCGATTCATCCTCAAAATCCAAGTTTAAAAAGGCAAAGGTACCTTTTTTGGCTAAATTAAGTATTTTGGCAAACCTCAATAAACTAAAACCTGAATATTCCATCGCATTTAGTTTAAAACCCAATTCCTTCATCAAAGATAAATAGAAATTAAAGTTCTCCTTTTTAATCCCCAAAAAAATTACCAGGGTCTTTTTCTCCTTATAATCCTTTTTTGCCTGAAAATCAAAAAAGATCTCTTCCAATTTAAAAGGAAGATACTTCTTTACCTCATAACTTACTGCTTGGGGCAGTTCTTTGGGTGGTAGATGTACGGGTAACTCAAAGGAACGGATAATCAGATCTCTACCGCAGAGGCAGAGATTGGCTTCTTTACTCTCTATCCTCTGCTTCCTTAAACCATCCTTTATTAAAGCTACGATTTTTATCTCCTGAGGAACCTTTTCCTCCAATTCCAGGGTGGTGTATTTTTCTTGGGGGATATCAAAATTAGCAAGGATCTTTCTTCCCTTTGCCCAGACTACTTCAATCCCTTTTACTCCAAAATATATCCCTAAATTATTTTTCATCGGTCTCCTTGGATTTTAACTCTATTTTTCTACTCCTTAACCAGGCATCTATCTCTTTTTTATCAAAACGCCATACCCCTCCTACTTTAAATCCGGATATCTTTTTCTGGTAAAGCCAGTTATAAATAGTTTGTTTGCGTAATCTTAAATAATCTGCTAATTCCTCAATATTCATCAATCTTTTCATCTTTTACCTCATTTTTAAAAACAAAAAAATTAAAACATAAAATTTTTACTTTGTCAAGTATTTTTTTATATAAATTTACTTATTTTTTAAAAAAATTATAAAATTTTTAAAGATAATCAAAGGATGCTAAATTATAATAAATTTACTTAAATTATAAAATTTTTTTATTAATAAGGTGGGTTAATGTATTGAACGCGCACTCTTACCTTGCGCTGACCTTGGTGGGAACCTGTGGTTAGAAGCGGTCCGATCTCTATCTGGACTGTCCTGTTTTTGATTATATGAGGGAAATTCTCATCTGCTAAATAATACGTGCCTTCAGTCCAATTTCCTATTCTTAATTGCTCAAAAGCATAATTTATACCTGCCATACCTGCATAATATGCCTGGATGCGCGATACCTGATGATGGGAAAGCCTAGCTTGACTAGAAAAAAGGATAAGCACGATATTTGCCACGACAATTACAAAAAAAAGCACTGCTAATACCAAAACTAAAGCCACGGATTTTCCAGAACCCGCCTTAAACATTCCTTCTTAAACTTACCCGGTAATCATTTCCCTGTTCTACTAATATCACATGACCTTCCCTTGCTAACCATCCCAAACTCATCAGAATCGTATCCCGGGGTTTATCAATATTATTGACTAATTCAGAAAAATTCACCTCTCCATGTTGATCGAGATAATGCCATATCTCTCCTGCCACAATCCCTATCTCCGTAATCATCGCCCCTCCTTTTAATTTCTATAACTTAATTTTAATTTAGGTTTTAAATTTGTCAATAAAATTTAAGCATCAATCTTTGTATTATAACAGCCACAACGCGGACAGATACTAAACAATTCACTGCGTGTATCTATATAGGAGTGAGTGCACACAGAGCAATGCCAGATAAAACGGGGGTTAATATTTAGGTCTTTGGTACGGAACTTTTCCTTTAACTCAAAGAGAAAGAAAAAAATAATAAATAGACTTAGATAAGAAGCTACCAGCCAATAAAAATCAATTCTGAGCATCTTTCTGTTTAAGCTCTATCTTTACAGTCTGCCAACAATCAGTAGGAAAACTATCCTTTATTAAATATAGACTACGACTGATATAGCGCATAACCAGGAGGTCAACTTCTAAATTGGCAGAGGTTATCTTCCTATTTATAGAGACCAATTTAGATTTAGAAATATAAAATGAAAACTCCAGATAGGCTTTTTGCCGGTCCTTAAAATAAATAAGAAAACTATAGGGTAGATATGGATAAAACATTAAAGGGGTCTCTTTTTTTAATAGATAATGTTCTGGCGAAGGATAAATTATTTTTTTTTCATTATTTAGGTTTAAATTAAAAAGACCCCGATTAATTTTAAGATTCAAAAATTCTATCCCTTTATAGTGAGGCTTAAGATAGACTGTCTTTAGATTGAGGGTTATCTTTTTATTTAAAAAATCCTCTTTTATAACTTCATTATTTACTATGGGTAAGAGGATCTCCTTCTGATCAAATAATGAACCTAAGAAAAAAATCTTTAAAAATTTTGCTTCGGAATAAGCAGTATCTAAGCTGGGTTGAATAAAGCTGAATCCTAAAAGATGCCCGCATAAAGAAACCACTATAGCTATATTTATTGATTTAGCCACAATTTTACTGCTGTGTAGTAGCAATATTTATATGGGAGAAACCCGCCTCCCTTAAGAGATCCCAAACCTCCACTACCCTTCCTAAAAGTGCCCGGCGGTCTGCCTTAATTAAAACAGGTATCTCTTTGTTCTCCAAAACCTTAAGGAGAGATTTTAGCTCCGGTAGAGTGACAACTTTTTCATTTATGTAAATAATATTCTCAGCTGATATAGAGATCTCTAAATTTTTCTGTTTTACTATCTCAGAAGTAACTGCGCGAGGAAGGTTAACCCTAATCCCCTGCTGGACGATAAAAGAGGAGGTAAGCATAAAGAAGATAAGTAACTGAAATACCATATCAATCAGAGGAGCAATATCAATCTGCCTTAAGCCGTGCTCTAATTCTATATGTCTTTTAAAACGCATAAATTTTATTCGGTAAGAAAATTAACCAGTTCGGTAGAAACCTGCTCCATCTCTAAGATAAGATGATTTATCCGATTAACCAAATAATTATAGGCAACAAAAGTAGGGATCGCTACTACCAAACCAAAGACCGTAGTAAGTAAAGCCTCCCAGATCCCTCCTGCTAAATCTGCAGCCGAAACAGGATTAAAGGAACCTGCCTTTATCTGAATAGTATAGAAACATCTCACCATCCCCGTAACTGTACCTAAAAGACCCAAAAGAGGAGAAATATGGGCAATCGTAGCCAGCATACTTAAATTCTTTTCTAACCGAGGCACCTCATAGAGAGCTGACTCTTCAACCGCCTCTTTTATCTCCTGACGACTGCGATCAAATTTTAAGATAGCTGCCTTAAGGATACGGGAGACAGGTGCATCCGTTTGATCGCATAATTTAATTGCCTCCTTTATCTCACGACGTTTTAATTTATCCTTGATATTCTTTAAAAAATCTTGGCTGTTGATACTATTCTTATGCAAAAAGTATAACTTCTCCAGAATAATCGCCAAGGCAAATATTGAGCAGAAAAGAATTGGCCACATCACGGGTCCGCCTTTTAAAAATAACTGCCACATAATTAAACTCCTTTCCTTTTAAGGTAAAGCTTCCAATGAATCCAACCTTTCCTTTGCATATTTTGCCTCCTGAACATCCATATCTATAATCTTCTGGTATATACTTTTAGCTGACCGCAGGTCTTTTTTCCCCTCATAAATCTGGGCTACCCTGATTAAAGCTTTTGTCACCAATGACTTATCCTCTGGATAAAGATAACTTACCTTTAGATATTCCTCTATCGCTTCATCTAAACGATTTTGTTCCTGAAAACACTCCGCAATCCTAAATTGAAAAACCCCCGCCTGTTTAGGTGAACAACTGACCACCGCTTTGCGATAAAAAGCTATCGCTTCCTCAAGCTTACCCAAAGAATAATTTGCTTCCGCAATCTTTGGATAAACTATACTAGAAAGATGGGGGTATTCTTGAATTACCTGTTGGTATAGCTCTAAGGCTTTTATAAAATCACTCTGTTTTACAAGGATATCTGCCCTGGCTATCATCGCCTGACCTACCAGGTCAGGCTCAGCTATCGCTTCGGTCTTTTTAAAGAATTCCATCGCTTTACTATAATCGTTCTCCTCTGCATAGATAAACCCCAAAGCGTAATAGGCATCTGCTAAAAGATTGCTTTCGGGAAAGTTTTGGATTATCGCCTCAAAATATCTTTTGGATAAATCGGTTTTATCCAATCGCCAATAATAAGAGCCTAACCACCAGAGAACCTCCGCAGTGATATTAGCATCCGGGTATTTAGCGCGCAGAAGATTAAAAGCATTTAATGCCTCCTTTTCTCTGCCAAGCTTATAAAGACAATCAGCGATCTCAAATTCTGCCTTCTGAACTAATTGTTTATCCTCAGGGTAATCCTTAATTATCGTTTTAAAAACTTCGATCGCTTCATTAAATTTTTGTATATTATAAAGACTGGAGGCGTAAAGATAAGTTGCCTCTGCTTTCAGATGGCTATCCTTAAAGCGAGAGGCAAAATCAGCTAAGGTCTCTATGGCTTTCTGAAAATCCTCTCCTTGAAAATAAGTAAGCCCTAAAGCGTAGGTTGCTTCATCTAAAAGTTTTGAGCGGGGAAAATTGGCTAAAAGCCCTTTAAAAGCCATAATCGCAGAGGGATAATTAGATAATTTTAAAAAACATACCCCTAACTGGTACTGAAGGTAATCCGCATAGAGATTATCAGGGTAGTCCTTTAAAATCTCTTCATAGGAGGAGATCGCCTTCTCGTATTGTCCTGCATCCTGATAGGTATCCGCAGCCAAACATAAACTGGCGATCTTTATCATCTTATCCTCTGAAACAGAGGCGACCTTCTGAAATTCTGAGATTGCCTCTTTAAACTTTCCATCCTTCAGGTATGCCCAGCCCAAGTTGTAATGAAGTTTATCCAGTACTTCTGGTTTAAGACTATTTATCTCTAATCTCTTGAAGGCATCATTATAAACTTCCACTGCCTCAGAATATCGAGAGAGGTTGTAAAGGGCTGAAGCTTTACCCATATACACCTCTAATAGATTTGTAGATGATACAGAATTCATTAATTCTGAGTAGATCTTCAGGGCCTCCTCAAATCTATCTGTCTGACTATATATATACGCTTTACCTAAAAGAAAAATCTCAGAATCATTTTTATCTAAATTTTTATTATCTAATTGACTAAAAATATCCTCTGCCTCTTTATATTTAGCCATTTTTATATAACACCATCCCAAACCCAGCCTGGCTTCAGAAATTAACCTTTCATTATTTGATTCCTTTATCAATCTAAGATAAAGTCCCTGGGCGGTCTCAAAGTTACCCAAATAATACTCCGCTTCTGCCTGATAAAAAATAACATAATTTATCTGCTCTTTCAGCTTAGGATTACTCTTAAGATAGGAATCGATAAATTCCTTTAACGCTTGATAATCTTTAAGCACATAGAGACAATCCATTATCTTAAGCTGAGATTGCTCTCTAAGGTTATCCTGGGGAAACTTATCAATTATTAATTTAAAATAATCCAATGCCTGACGATACTCTTTCAACTCATAAAGACACCAACCCAGAGAATAATAGGCAGATACTATATAACTTGATTGGGGGAAATTTTCAATAATCTGTCGATAAAGTTCTGATGCCTTGGTAAAATCGTTGTTTTTGAAACGCAGTTCCGCCATCCAGTAAAGAACCGCATCTTTTATCTCCTGCGCATCAGGATCGTTTAGTAAATCCCCGAATTTCTTAAGCGCATCTAAGTACCTATTCTGAAAAAAATAACACTGTCCTATATATAGATTTACTTCTGCTTTCTTTTTGCTCTGTGGCCAATTCTTTAAAAAACGCTCGTATAAACTGATCGCTGTTTCATAAAAACCGTCTTCTTGAGCTTTCTGGGCCACAAACAATGCCTCCTTCTCCTTAGAGGATAAATCTTGGGCTAAGATATAATTTTCAAAACATAGAAACCACAATAAAAAAATTTTAAGTATTATCCTTTTTGAATACATACCGCTTTATACTTTAACACTTTCTATTCTTTTATTCAATAACTTTCTTAAAAATTGTCCAGTATAGGAATTTTCGTTTAAAGCCACCTCCTCTGGACTTCCACAGGCAACAAGATAACCCCCTCTTTCTCCTCCCTCTGGACCCAAATCAATTATGTAATCCGCACATTTTATTACCTCTAAATTATGTTCTACCACAATCACCGTATTACCCATATCAACCAAGCGGTCTAATACTGAAATTAACTTATGGATATCAGCAAAATGTAAACCGGTAGTCGGTTCATCTAAAATATAAACCGTTTTACCTGTAGAACGCTTGCTCAATTCCGCTGCCAGCTTTATCCTCTGTGCCTCTCCTCCGGAAAGGGTGGTAGCGGATTGGCCCAGTTCTATATAACCCAGACCAACATCGTGCAATGTATTTAAGATATTTTTTATACTGGGAATATTCTCAAAAAGCAATCTTGCCTCATCCACAGACATCTCTAAAACATCCGCGATAGATTTCCCTCTATATTTAACCTCTAAGGTCTGTTCATTAAAACGCTTGCCTTTACAGACCTCACACTTTATATATACATCCGGTAAAAAATGCATCTCAATTTTCTTTATCCCATCCCCTTGGCAGGCTTCACATCTACCTCCTTTCACATTAAAACTAAACCTTCCCGGTTTAAATCCTCTTATACGGGATTCAGGAAGTTTACTGAATATTTCTCGGATAAATTTAAATACACCGGTATAGGTAGCAGGATTAGAACGGGGAGTTCTGCCAATAGGTGATTGGTCTACTACAATCACCTTATCCACAAACTCGGTTCCCGTAATTTTTTCAAAAGGAGCGGGCTTAAGTTTACTACGGTATATTTTCTGGGCTAAAGCCCGATAAAGTGTCTCATCGATAAGTGTAGATTTTCCTGAACCAGAAACCCCTGTAACACAGATAAAAACCCCTAAAGGAAAATTAACATCGATATTTTTTAAATTGTGCCCAGAGGCACCCTCAATTCTTAAAATTTTTTTATCTTTATACGAACGACGTGGCCAAGGGATAGGTATATTAAGCTCACCTCGCAAATACTTAGCGGTAAGGGAAGATTCACATTTAAGTAAACCTTCAAATGGCCCTGCATATACAACCTCTCCGCCTTCCTTCCCCGCACCTGGACCTAAATCCACAATGTAATCTGCGTTCCGTATAGTTGACTCATCATGTTCGACCACAATTAAGGTATTACCTAAATCCCTTAAGGAGTTAAGGGTATTTAACAAACGGATGTTATCTCGCTGATGTAAACCTATACTGGGTTCATCTAATATATAAAGTACTCCTACTAACTGCGAACCTACTTGGGTTGCCAGTCTTATCCTCTGCGCCTCTCCTCCAGAAAGGGTCTGCGATTTTCTATCTAAGGTTAAATAATCTAAGCCCACATCTATACAGAACTGTAATCTCTGCCTAATCTCTTTTAAAATATTAGAAGCGATGAGTGATTCTTTTTCATTAAGATTAAGTCCATCAAAAAATTCCTTTGCCTGACGGATGGTCATCTGGGTTATCTGAAAGATATTTTTATCTTTTATCTTTATAGAAAGTGCTTCTTTTTTAAGGCGCGCTCCTTTACATAAGGAACAGGGGATATCAGACATATAGCGGGAAATCTGATCTTTAAGGTAGTCGCTTTCGGTCTGTTTAAACAACCTTTCTAAATGAGGAATCACCCCTTCGAAACGTTTGCCCCAGATATAAACCTCTGTACCGTAGAGGATGGCCTGTCTAATTTCTCGAGGGAGTTTCTTAAAAGGAGTATCTAAATCAAAATTTAACTCTTCCGCTAACTCCCGTAACATACTTCGATAATAGAGAATATAACCCCTACCCCCCCTCTTCCAAGGTTCAATTGCCCCTTCATTAATAGATTTATCTGAGTCAGGGACTACCAAATCCGGGTCGAATTCCAATTTCGTTCCCAAACCGTTGCAGGAAGGACAGGCTCCGTAAGGAGAATTAAAAGAAAACAAACGTGGTTCAATCTCAGGAATATTTATCCCGCATCTTGTGCAGGCAAACTCCTCGCTAAAAACAATATCCTTTTCTTTAAGTTCAGGAAAAGCAACAATCACTATACCTTTACCTATTTTTAAAGCAGTTTCCACCGAATCGGCAATCCTTATCTTCATACTTGGATTTATGGTTAGCCGGTCAATAACTACTTCTATATTGTGCAACTTATAGCGAGAAAGTTTTGGCTCTTCTTCCACGCCATAGATCTTACCATCAACCCTTAATCTTAAAAATCCTGCTTTTTGTACCTGTTTAAATATATCCCTGTATTCTCCTTTTCTACCCCTTACCAGGGGAGCCAAAATATAAATCTTTGTATCTTTGGGAAAAGAGAGGATCCTGGTAACAATTTCTTGTGCAGTCTGTTTTTCAATCAATTGTCCACACTGATAACAAAAGGCAACGCCTATACGAGCAAATAAAAGTCTTAGATAATCATAAATTTCAGTTTGTGTTCCGACTGTAGAACGGGGATTGCCTCCCGCGGTCCTCTGTTCAATAGAGATAGCAGGAGATAGCCCTGAAATATACTCTACCTCAGGTTTTTGCAGTTGTTCTAAAAACTGACGGGCGTAACTGGAAAGGCTCTCTACATACCTACGTTGACCTTCTGCATAGATCGTATCAAAAGCCAAAGATGATTTCCCTGAACCAGAAAGCCCAGTAATTACAATAAGTTTATTGCGGGGAAGAACAAGGTCTATGTTTTTAAGGTTATGCTCCTTTGCCCCTTTAATAATAATCTGGTTATTATTGTCCATAATAATAATTATAACAAAAACCCCGCACCTTTAAAATTAAAAATTTAAGATAAAAGGTGCGGGGAAAATTTTTACTTTTTCTTTCTTCCCACTTTCATTTTAGCCCGCGAAATATCGCCCTGCTTATCGATAAAATAAAGATAACCCTCTTCTTTCTTTATTCCGCATTTAGCTACTTTCTTAGGGCTACCTCCTTTCTTTTTGCCTCTGGCCATCTTAGCACAGGAGACATCTCCATCTTTATCAATGTAATAGAGATATCCTGGCTGGCGTTTTATCCCCAATTTCATCACTTTTTGAGCCATATTCTTTTCACCTCCTTTCCTAAAATTTATTTTACGTTCCTATCTTTAACGGTTGAACAACCTCCTTTAATGTAGCCATTGCGGAAAGTACTGCTAAAAAACTCGTTTTGGGATTCTGGAGACAAACCACATTTTCACAGCGCGTAAGTATCTTGCCTGCTTCAGATTCTATTTCGAGTTGATGAATATTTTTATCTATATTAGGAGAGGCGATAATCTTCACCTCTAATCTCTCCGGATCCGCTAAAACTATTGCCAAGGTAGCACAGATATTTATATTCTGAGGGAAAAACTTTACCGCTTCAGAAGCACTGCCACTAAAAATTAAGGTATCCTCTTTTATCTGATCCAGATTTATTTTTTTTCTCAATACATAGGTATTCCCCTTGAAGGCTTGAGGAGGTTTATAGGTAGTAAGTTGTACCTTTTCTATTTTACTTAAAACCATCGCTTTAAGACCATCTACACCACAGATTGCTCCAGAAGGAATAATCAATTTTACTTTATTTTCTTTCGCCAAATCCCTCAATTCAAAAAATCTCTCTAATATCCCACCTACACTCATTACCAAAATATCCCTTTTAAAACGGATAGTCCTTAAGGCTATCTCATAAGCGGATTGAGCATTCGTTGCCTCTACAACCAACTGTGATTTTAGAATTAAATCTTCTAAGTTTAAAGCGATTAATCTCTTATCACCTAATTTATTAGCTAAAGAATGGACCTTATCAAGTTGAATATCAAAGAGTGCAGTAAGTTCTAAATCTTGACTGAATCTATTTAATAGTGCTTCCGCCAAATAACTTCCAATCGCACCACAACCGACTATACCAATTTTTAAAAGCTTAGTCATTTATTTTACAATTATATTATCTATTAGCCGAGTTCTGCCAATCCAAACCGCTAATGCGATTAAACATTTTTTGGATACCTTCTTTACCGGATTAAGGTTATCCGTATCTACAACAGAGATATAATCGATCTTTGCATTTTTTTTCTTCTTAATAAATCGTCTTAATCTATCTATTATTTTACCGGAATCGGTAATTCCACTTTTTATCAAATCCTTGGCTAAATTTAAAGCCTGATATAAAACCAAAGCATCTTTTCTTTCTTTTTCATTTAAATAGGTATTGCGTGAACTCATCGCTAAACCGTCCTTTTCTCTTACGATGGGTAAAACCTTTATCTTCACTGGTATATTTAGGTCTTTTACCATTCTTTTTATAATAATTGCTTGCTGAGCATCCTTTTGCCCAAAATAAGCGATATCCGGGCAAACGATATTAAAAAGTTTTGTAACCACAGTGGCCACTCCCTTAAAATGTCCTGGTCTAAATCTACCGCATAACTTATCGCTCAATTGTTCTACATTTACATAAGTTTTGAAACCTTTAGGATACATATCCTTAGCATCCGGATAAAATATCACATCTGTACCGCAAGATTCAGCCAACTTCATATCACGTTTTAAATCGCGGGGGTATCTTTTAAAATCCTCCTTTGGTCCAAACTGTATGGGATTTACAAAAATACTTACTACCACAAAATCATTTTCTCTGCGTGCCTTTTTAATTAAAGAAAGATGCCCCTCATGAAGATATCCCATAGTAGGCACAAAACCCACGGTCTTTCCTTTAAGATGCGCAATTTTAGAAAATTCATACATCTTTTTAATACTACAGATCAATCTCATATTATTTTAGAAAGTGGCTCTAAAACAAATTCCCTTAAAAAGAGACGGGGATGGGGGATCTTTAATTTTTTTGTGTTTATAATCTTATCTCCATAAAGTAATATATCTAAATCAATAACCCTTGGGCCATTCCTTACAGTTTTGACCCTTCCTAATTTTTTTTCAATCTTTTTAAGTTCCTTTAATAATGAAAGGGGAGCAAGTGAAGTTTTAATTTTTGCCACTGTGTTTAAATAATTCCTTTGTCCCTTAGGCCCACCTTGGGGCTTCGTTTCAATGATGGGGGCTATTTTTATAAAATGCGTATGTCTCATCTTTCTAATACTCTCTATAGCTAAATCTATATTTTTCTTACGCTCACCCAAATTTGAACCTATACCTAAATAGCATATATTCATAAAATCTTTTTAAGGCGAGAAATCGCCTCTTTTATCCTCTCTTTATCCACCGTCAAAGCAAAACGGATATAACCTTCTCCGTATTCACCAAAGCCTATTCCCGGAGTAACCACGATATCTGCCTTTTCTAAAAGGATCTTAGCAAATTCTATAGATTTTACCTTTTGAGAGATTTTCTGCCAGAGATAAAAAGTAGCCAGAGGTTTTTCTACCTTCCAACCCAAAGAAACCAACCCATCAACTAAAACATCGCGCCTTTCTTGATAAAGTTTGCGCATCTTTTCTACACAATCCTGAGGTCCATCTAAAGCACAAACCCCTGCCTTTTGAATTGCAGAAAAAATTCCGGAATCGATATTAGACTTAACCTTAGCCAAAGCAGAGACTAAATTTTTATTCCCACAGACCCAGCCGATCCGCCAACCCGTCATATTGTAAGTTTTAGATAAAGAATGAAATTCTAACCCTACTTCTTTTGCCCCTTCTATCTCCAAAAAACTTATCGGTTTATAACCATCGTAGTAGATCTCCGAATAAGCCAGATCCGAAACCACGATAATTTTATTTTTAAAAGCAAACTCTACTACTTCTTTATAAAAATCTCTCTCGGCAATAGAAGCGGTGGGATTATTGGGATAATTGATAAAGATTACCTTTGCTTTTTTTAATATTCTTCGGGGTATCTTTTTTAAATCAGGCAAAAAATTATTTTCCGCAATTAAAGGAAGAGAGTATACTTTTCCCCCTGCCAGTATTGTCCCTCCGCGATAAGGAGGATAACTGGGATCAGGAACCAAGACAAAATCCCCCGGATTTAAAAATGCTAAAGGGAAATGAGCGAGCCCTTCTTTTGAACCAATTAAAGGTAGGATTTCTGTCTCATAATCCAAATCCACATTAAATCTTTTTTTATACCACCTACTGATTGCCTGACGCAAAGAAGGTATGCCTTGGTCTAAAGCATAGCGGTGATTCTGGGGATCCTCCACTGCTTCTTTTAAAGCAGAAATAATATGGGAAGGTGTGGATTGATCCGGATCACCTACTCCAAAATCGATAATATCTTTACCTTGCGCCTTTGCGATTCTTTTTGCCTTATCAATTTCTAAGAAAAGATAAGGTGGTAATTTTTCTAATCGCTTAGCAATTTTAAACATCTCTATTTAAATTTTTAAAACATCCTGCATTGAATAAAGTCCTGCGGGTTTTCCAAAAATCCACTTAGCTGCTTTTAAAGCTCCCTTAGCAAATACATCCCGGGAATGCGCCTGATGTTTTATCTCAATTCGTTCAGAATTGCCGCAGAAAATAATGGTATGGTCTCCTACGATATCCCCTAACCTTATAGCATGTACCGGAATCTGTTTGCCAGAAGTATCGGCCAAAATTTGAGCAAATTTTTTGGCGGTTCCAGAAGGAGCATCTTTTTTGGTCTTATGATGAGCTTCTACAATCTCTATATCGTAATCTTGGCTTAACCTTCTGGCTAATTCCGGTAAAATTGAAAATAGTACATTTATCCCTACAGACATATTAGGAGAAAAAACGATCGGAATAATTTTAGAGGCCTGTTCTATTTTTTTAATCTGGGTATCATTTAACCCGGTAGTTCCTAAGACCAAAGCTTTTTTATATTTTACTACAAAATCTAAATTAAATTCGGTTGCCTCAGGAGTAGTAAAATCTATAAACACATCGGTTAAAAATATTCCATCAGGATTGGAAGATATTTTTAACTTTCTCAACTCTTTTCCGATATAGGAAGTGCCTTTTTTTTCTAAGACAAAAGTTATCTCAAAATCTCTATCTTCACTGGCCAACTCATATATTCTTCTTCCCATCCTCCCGCAGACACCGGCAATTCCTAATTTAATCATCATTCCTCCTCATTTAATTAGTTAATTTCGTTAGTTTCGTTTTTTACTTCCTAACTCCCTAACTTCCTAACTTACCTAACTCATAACCCCACTACTCAATACTCACTACTCACTACTTTTTAGCAATCCATATTCTCTCAGTGCCTTCTTTAATTTCTCTAAATTCTCCTGACTCATTGAACACAAGGGAAGTCTCAATTCAGGTTTACACATCCCCAATAGCCCCATCGCTGTCTTTACCGGTATAGGATTGGTCTCAATAAACATCGCCTTTACTAAAGGCAATAACTTATAATGAAGGTTCCTTGCCTTTTCTATATCTTTATTTTCAAAAGCAGAGATCATCTCTGCTACATCCTTGGGTACAATATTTGCTACCACAGAGATTACTCCTTTTCCTCCGATACTTAATATAGGGAGAGTCAAGCTATCATCACCGGAAAGTAAAACAAAATCTTTCGGACACATTGCCTTTATGCGTGACATCTGCTCTAAATTTCCCGAAGCTTCTTTTATCCCCACAATATTTTTACATTCAGAGGCAAGTTTTGCTACTGTTTCCGGCTCAATATTTACTGCGGTACGCGAGGCGATATTGTAAAGAATAATCGGAATATCCACTGCCTCAGCGATTGCCTTAAAATGCTCATAAAGTCCTCTCTGAGTTGGCTTATTATAGTAAGGGGAAACCTGTAAAGATGCATCTGCGCCAGCTTTAGCCGCGTGTTTTGTTAACCTTATCGCCTCAGAAGTTGAATTTGAGCCGGTTCCCGCAATTACCGGGATCCGTCCTCTTACCTGTTCAACCGCAATCTCTACTACCCTTTCATGCTCATCGAAAGATAAGGTTGCGGATTCTCCAGTGGTACCACAAGGAACAATCCCTGCAGTTTTATTTTTAATCTGAAACTCAATTAAATCCTTGAAAGCTTTCTCATCGACTTTTCCGTCTTTGAAAGGCGTAACGATCGCTACTATTGAACCCTTAAACATAATACACCCCCTGATAGACTATCTTTGCTCTTCCTTCTAACCATATATTTTTTAGATTCTTATCCTCTCTTTCAAAATAAACTTTTAATATCTCACCACCTCTTGTATAAACATTTACCTTATAGATATTTCCTTTCGTATTTGATATTTGATATTTGATATTTGATATTATTGCAGAAGCAACCGCACCTGTTCCACAGGCAAAAGTCTCATCCTCAACTCCTCTTTCATATGTCCTTATCTTTATAGATTTATCATCCTTTATCTCTACAAAATCCACATTTGTTCCTTGGGGGCTAAATCTTCTATGATAACGGATTAATCTTGCCAAATTTACTACATCTATTTTATCCAAACCCTCTACAAATACAACCGTATGGGGAACACCCGTATTAATAAAATTAACCCTTAAAATTCTTCGATTAATCATTATAGGTATATTTAATCTTATATCTTTGGGAGAAGTAAGTTTTATTTTTACCCCGTAATTTTTTACCTGCGTTTCGATAATCCCCGCCTTGGTTTCAATCTTGAGTATTGAGTATTGAGTATTGAGTATTGAGTTTAAATATAGCGCAACGCATCTTGCACCATTACCACACATTTCTGCTTCTGAGCCATCGGGATTAAAGATACGCATCTTAATGTCCGCAATTTTCGATTTTTCTAAAATAAGCAATCCATCTGCGCCGATACCGTATTTTCGATCACAAATTTTTTTTGCAAGTAATTGGTAATTGGTAATTGGTAATTGGTAATTTAAGATTATAAAATCATTACCCGAAGCAACCGCTTTAACAAAATCTATTTTTCGCATATTTGCTTAGGAATTATCTCTTTATCTATCAAATCATTATAATCTTCTCTTTTTCTAATTAAATATACTTTATTACTTTTTACTAATACCTCTGCGGGACGACAGCGGGAATTATAATTACTGGACATACTGAATCCATAAGCACCGCAACCCATTATGGCTAAAAAATCACCCTCCTTTACTTTAGGTAAAACCCTATCTTTGGCAAAAAAATCTGCACTTTCACAGATAGGACCGACGATATCTACCTTTTCTTTATTGAGTATTGAGTATTGAGTATTGAATAGAGGAAGTATCTGATGGTAGGCACCGTATAAAGCAGGACGGATTAAATCGTTCATTCCACTATCGACAATTACAAATTTTTTCCGAGGAGTTTTTTTAATATACAAAACCTTAGTTACTAAAATTCCCGCATTCCCTACAATAAACCTACCTGGCTCTAAGATTATTTTTAAGTCTATCTTTTTTAATAGAGGTAAAACTTTTTGAGCAAACTCTTGAGCAGTCTGGGGAGTCTCTTTATGATAAACAATTCCTAAGCCTCCACCGATATTAAAATATTCTAAAAATATATTCTCCTTTTTAAGTCTTTGAATAAAATTAACCAATTTCCCAATGGCTGACACATAGGGAGCGCTTTCGGTTATCTGCGAACCGATATGAATATGCAATCCATATATATTTAAATAAGGAAATTTATGGCGTTTTTTAAAAATCCTATAGGCAGAATTAAAATCTATACCAAATTTATTAGTTAATTTTCCGGTAGTGATAAATTTATGCGTTTTAGGTTCCACATCCGGATTTATCCGGATGGCTACTTGTGTAGTTCTATTCAGTCTCTGGGCGATCCGATTAATATTTTCTAATTCTTTTTCTGATTCTACATTAAAAAAAAGTATCCTATATCTTATTGCCTCTTCTATCTCCTTATCAGTTTTACCTACAGAGGCATAAACGATTTTATTTCCAGGACAATTTACTTTTTTTGCCCGAAATAACTCTCCACCCGAGACAATATCCAAACCTGCACCTTTTTCCACAAGGGATTTTAAAATGGCTAAATTAGAATTTGCTTTTACGGAATAACAGATAAGGGGATTAATTTCTGAAAAAGCTTCTTTTAATTTAAAATAATGGTCTATTATAGTCTTATAACTATAAACATAAAGGGGTGTGCCAAAGCGTTTAACTAAATCCAAAACTTTGATATCCTCACAATAAAGATAATTTCTTTTATATTTAAATTCGTGCATTTAAAATTTCAAATCTCTTTTGGTATTCAAAATCATTTAATAAAATAAAGCGTTTATTTTTAGTTACAGGTGCAACTTCCATCTCCTGCTACAGAACTAGAACAGTATCCTAAGGTATTATCTGATTTCCAACAGACTGCTTTACCCGGGTTTGACCCTTGCTCAACTCTGAGTGTACCGTTTATCTCTACCGTGGCTCGAGGATTAGTTGTTCTTATCCCTATATTATCTTCCACAATGAGACTATTATTTGGTACTGTAACACCTGAACCTGAATAGTTCTGACCTATCTTCATCCTATGGGCGGTTAACTCTACATAACTTCCATAAGGCGAAGGATAATAGGTAGTGATAATTAGACTTTCTTCTTGTTGAGCTAAAACTATCACATAAAGCGAACAGAAAATCAAAAATAAAATTAAACTGCGTTTATGCATTTTGTTACCTCCTCATTAAAATTGTTATATTGTTAAATCCTTTTAAATTTTCTCTAAATCCTACCTACTTTTTAGAATAGCGTATAGCGTATAGCGTTTAGCGTATCGTTTTTTATTAAATTTTTTCTTTTATCCCTTAACACCTTAATACCTTAAAACCTTAACACCTTAAAACCTTAACACCTAAACACCTAACTCCCTAAATTCCTAACTTCCTTTCCCATTTATTAATCTGTTGAGACACTAATTTGGGATTTGTGCTTCCATAAGATCTCTTTAAATTAACTGATTTATACGCATTAAGGATATTTTTTACATCGGAAGTTAATTTATCCGAATATTTTTTTAATTGGGTATCATTTAAATCCGAAATCTTCTTATCCTTATCTAAATAGTCCCTAACCAATTTTCCCACAATATCATGCGCCTGCCTATAAGATAGACCTTTCTTAATCAAATACTCCACTATGTCTACAGAAAATAAAGCTTCATCGTTCAGTTTAGCAGTAATTGCTTCTTTTTTAAAACTGATTTTACCAAAGAGAGGCGTAAATATTTTTAATATTTCTTTAGTTGTATCTATGGAATCAAAAAGGGGTGGTTTATCTAATTGCAGGTCTCGATTATAGGATAAAGGTAAACCCTTCATCAGAATCAGCACACTAGATAAATTACCATGAATTTTACCAACCAAACCCCGAATTAATTCTAAAACATCCGGATTTTTCTTATGGGGCATAATAGAAGAACCGGTACAGAAAGAAAAATCAATATCCACAAAATCAAATTCCTTAGTTGACCAAAGAATTAAATCTTCCGCTATCCGAGAAAGATGAACTGATAATATCGATAGGTCCGCCAATACCTCAATAACAAAATCTCTATCACTTACGCTATCAATGCTATTTTCGGTTAAATGCTTAAAGCGAAGTTCTTTTCTTACATACTCTCTATCGATAGGTAAACTCGTTCCTGAAAACGCACAAGAACCTAAAGGCATATAATCTATTCTCTTTTGGGCATCAATTAATCTCTCTTTATCCCTCTCTAAAGCCTCTATATAAGCAAGTAAATGATGTGCCAGAAGTACATATTGAGCAGGTTGTAGGTGAGTATATCCCGGGATGATTATCTTAGAATTATCTTTGGCAGTTTTTAAAATGGATTTTTGAAGTCCGGTTATCAGTTTAATTATATTACCTATCTCATCCTTTAAATACATCTTTATATCCAAAACGATCTGGTCATTTCTTGAGCGGGCGGTATGAAGTTTATCCGCAGTCTTACCAATCCTTCTATAAAGTAAATTCTGAATCTCTGTATGGATATCTTCTGCTTTTAAAGAAAATTTTATTTTATTTCTTTCTAAATCCTTTAAAATGGATTTAAGTCCTTTTATAATTATTTTTATATCTTCGGAAGGTATAATTTTTTGTTTACCTAACATTTTAGCGTGGGCAATGCTTCCCAAGATATCGTATTTAGCTAATCTTTGGTCATAGGAAATACTGGAGGTAAATTTCTCTACTAAATCAACTGTTTTCTTAGGAAACCTTGCCCCCCACAATTTATCAGTCATCTTCTTCTCCTTGCTTAATCAATACTTTTTATAAGGTAAGCCCCAAATCTTTATAAAACCTTCAGCCAATTTTTGATTAAATTTATCCTCTTTACCATAAGTGCTCAATTCTTTTTTATAAAGGGAATGGACTGATTTTCTTCCTACAGGAATGCAATTCCCTTTAAATAACTTTAAACGGATTGAGCCAGTAACGTTCTTCTGCGTTTCCTTTACAAAACCATCTAATGCCTCTTTTAAAGGTGAAAACCATAAGCCATAATAAACCAATTCCGAATATTTAAGTGAGATAATTTCTTTAAAATGAAGTAGCTCCCTATCTAAAACTAAACTTTCTAATTCCTTATGCGCGGTATAAAGAATAGTGGCAGCAGGTGCTTCATAAATCTCGCGGGATTTAATTCCGATTAGTCTATTTTCAATTAAATCAACTCTTCCCACGCCATAAGCGCCACCGATTTCATTGAGATAATTAACCAGCTCTTTTAATTTATAATTTCTCCCATCTATCCTCTTCGGTATACCTTTTTCAAAGTAAAGCTCTATATATTTAGGATAGGTTGTTTTGAAAGAAGGGGTGCGCGTAATTAAATAAGCATCCTCAGGAGGTTCTTTCTCTATATCCTCTAAAACCCCACCCTCGATACTTATCCCCCAAAGATTTCGGTCAATACTGTAAGGTTTCTGTTCAGTTACTTCTATAGGGATATTATTTTTTCTCGCATATTCTATCTCTTCTTCCCTCGATTTAAATTCCCAAGCCCTTACCGGTGCAATAATCTCTAATTGGGGATCTAAAATACCAATGCTTACCTCAAACCTTACCTGGTCATTTCCCTTTCCTGTACAACCGTGCGCTACTGCTTTTGCCTTTTCCTTATGAGCAACCTCTACTAAGTATTTAGCAATCAAAGGTCTAGATAAGGCGGTACTTAAAAAGTATTTACCTTCATAAATAGCCCCTGCCTGTAAAGTAGGAATAACAAAATCCTTTAAAAACTCATCTTTTAAATCTTTAGTATAAACTTTCTCTGCTCCCGCAATCTTTGCCCTCTCCTCTAAAACAGAAAAATCATCCCCTTGCCCTAAATCTGCAATAAAGCAGATTACCTTATAACCTTTATCCTTAAGCCATCTTACCGCGCAGGATGTATCTAAACCACCGGAATAGGCTAAAACTATTTTTTTCATTTTAATAATTTTATTAATATCGCCTTCTGGACATGGAGCCTATTCTCTGCCTGATCAAAAACAATAGAATTTTTGCTATCAATAACCTCATCGGTAATCTCCTCTCCTCTATGCGCAGGTAGACAATGCATAATCAAGCAGGTTCTCTTTGCCGAAGAAACCAAATCACGATTTACCTGAAATCTCTTAAATATTTTTTTTCTTATCTTTGCTTCCCTTTCTTTTCCCATACTTATCCAAACATCCGTATATATTATATCCGCATCTTTTACTGCTAAAAAAGGATCATCTGATAAATTTACTTGAGTATTATTTAATTTAGAAAGCCTCAGCGCCTCTTTTAATACTTCTCTTTGGGGCTGATAATCTTTGGGGCTAGCTATAGATATGTTTATCCCTACTTTGGGACAGGCAAAAAGTAAAGAATGGCAAACATTATTATTACCATCACCGATATAAGCTAATTTTATTCCTTTAAGTTTTTTAAATTTTTCTCGGATAGTATAAATATCGGAAAGAACCTGACAGGGATGGGAAAAATCCGAAAGCCCGTTGATTACCGGAACGGTAGCGTATTTAGCCATCTCTAATACATTCTTATGCTCAAAAGTCCTAAGCACGATCGCATCAACATAACGGGAAAGTGTTTTTGCTACATCTTTTACTGACTCCCTTATACCTAAATTTATCTCCTCTGGCCCCAGATATATTGAATAACCACCCAACTGATACATCCCCACTTCAAAAGAAACCCGCGTTCTATTTGAAGGTTTCTGAAATACTAAAGCCAATGTTTTACCCTCTAATACTTTACTAAATTTATCCTGCTTAAGTTTATCGGTAAGGATAAAAATCTCTTCAATTTCTTTAGGAGTTAAATCTTTTAGGGAGATTAAATCTTTTTTCATTTTAGCTCTTGCATCACTTTACTTAATATCCCCACTGCCCGGTCAATCTCTTTTTTATTAACAATTAAAGCAGGCATAAGCCGTAAGACCTTTTCATGCGTACAATTAATCAAAAGACCTTTCTCTAAACATTTCTCTACAACTATATTTCCTTCTCTATTTAACTCTACCCCCACCATCAGCCCCATTCCCCTTATCTCTTTAATAAGTTGGGGGAATCTTTCTTTTAAATTATTTAATTTCGAAATTAAATAATCTCCCATCCTTTGCGTATGCGAGAGAAGTTTTTCTTTTTGAATCGTTTTTAATACCGCCAAAGCTGATTTACAAACTACCGGCCCTCCACCAAAAGTAGAGGCATGCTCGCCTTCCTTTAAAAATGAAGCGTATTTCTCATTTACGATCATACAACCGATAGGTAATCCTCCGCCCAAGGCCTTGGCTAAAGTCATTATATCGGGGATTATACCGTAATGCTGATAACAAAACATCTTTCCGGTTCTGCCTATACCAGTTTGTACCTCATCGACAATTAAAAGTAAGTTATTTTCATCACATAATCTTCTTAAACCCAAAACAAAATCCTTATCCGCTACATTTATCCCGCCCTCTCCCTGAATAAGTTCTAAAATTATAGCAACAGTTTTTTCATTGATTGTTTTTTTTGTCTCCTCTAAATCATTAAATTTAACTATTTTAAAACCTTCAGGGAGTGGCTCAAAGCCTCGACGGTATTTTTCCTGTCCGGTTAAAGCCAAAGCTCCAAGTGTCCTTCCATGAAAAGAATTCTCAAAACTTATAATCTCATATCTTTTGCCCTGCCCAAATTTTCTGGCTAATTTTATGGCTGCTTCATTTGCCTCTGCTCCGGAATTACAAAAAAAGACTTTACCTTTAAAGGAATAATAGATTAACTCTTTGGCTAACTTTGCCTGAGCTAAATTGTAATAATTGTTGGGGATAAAAATTAATTTAGAAATTTGATCCCTTACTGCAGAAATAACCTTCGGATGACAATGTCCTAAATTATTCACTCCCCAACCAGGAAAAAAATCAAGATACCTTTTCCCATCGAGGTCCCAAAGGTAATTCCCTTTTCCTTTTACAAATATAATTTTAAGTTTTCTATAAGTACCTAAAATATAATTCTGGTAATAATCGAATACCTCTTGTTTCTTCATCTTATTTTATAATTTCAGTTCCTACTCCCTTATCGGTGAATATCTCTAAAAGCAAACTATGAGGGATCCTGGCATCAATAATATGTGTCTTTTTTACTCCCTGCTCTAAAGCCCATATACAAGCTTTAACCTTAGGGATCATCCCTTCCTGAATAACCTTATCCTTAATAAGTTTCTCTGCCTCTTCAATAGAAAGGGTTGAAATTAAAGAATTAGGTTCCTCAGGATTACGCATAATCCCAGCTACATTGGTAAGTATAATCAACTTTTCAGACTTTAAAGAGGAGGCGATATGACTGGCTGCCTCGTCTGCATTTACATTATAAGCTCTATTATCATTACCTTTACCCATAGGAAGAATTACATCCACGCATCCTTTATTTAAATTATTTAGTATGGGTTCGGTATCTATCCCTGTGATCTCTCCCACAAAACCTAAATCTATCTTTGTCTTTTTCTTTTTTACAAAAATAATCCCATCATTTTTCCCATCCAAAGAAATTGCCTTTGACCCTAATTGATTTAGTTCATCTACAATAAGAGAATTTAATCTCTTAAGTTCATCCTCCACTACCAAAAGGGTTTCTTCATCGGTAACCCGCATTCCATCTACAAATTCGGTCTTCTTTCCACTCATCCGTATTCTCTCACTAATACTGGGGCCACCTCCATGTACCAAAACTATCTTTATCCCTACAAAGCTTAAAAAAACTATATCCTGTAAAACTACCTTGCGGATCTTTTCCTCACCCAGAATACTTCCCCCATACTTTATCACCACTATCTTTTTATGAAATTTTCTTATGTAAGGTAAAGCTTCGATAAGGATATCCGCTTTTTTAATCATCTCTTCCATAATTAATTATACTCGGCATTTATTTTAATATACTGAGGGGTTAAATCTGAAGTATAAATTACTGCCTTTGCCTCTCCGCGATTCAGCCAAAGTTCTACAGCGATCTCTTTCTTATCTAAAGAGCTAACTTTAATTTTAAGATCTCTCTCTTCTAAATCTATACCACTTGCGCCCACCGCAGCTATAATCCTACCAAAGTTAGGATTCTCTCCATACATGGCGGTTTTGAAAAGATTAGAATTAGCAATACTTAAAGCCACCCTTTTTGCTTCTCTATAATCTTTAGCCTGATTTACTTTTATCTGAATAAATTTAGTCGCTCCCTCCGCATCTTTAACAATCAATTTAGCTAACTCAAGGCATACTTTTTTTAAAGCTTCTTTAAAAATTTCAAATTCAGAGGAATCATTCTGAATTAAGGCATTCTTTGCTCTTCCATTTGCTAAAATAATTACCGTATCATTTGTGCTCATACATCCATCAACCGTTATACAATTAAAAGATAAATCCACTGCTTCTTTTAATGCCCTCTTTAAAGCAGTTTTAGATATATAAGCATCGGTGAAAAGGAAGGCTAACATCGTAGCTAAATTTGGGGAGATCATCCCCGCACCCTTGGCAATACCACAAAGAGTAATTTGCCGATCATCTAAATTAAATCTCACCGTAAACTCTTTGGGGAATGTATCTGTAGTTAAAATTGCTTGCTTTGCCTTATCTATTGCCTTGCAAGAAAGACCCTTTACCAATTCAGAGAGCTTGTCTTTTATCTTTGAAACAGGTAATCGCTTACCAATAATGCCGGTAGAGGCAAAGAGTATATTTTCTTTTTTTATCTTTAAAATTCTGGCTAAATTATAGGCAAGCTCTTCTATATCTCTAATTCCTGCTTCACCTGTAAAGGTATTGGCATTACCACTGTTTACCAAAATTGCCCTAAAATTTTTACTGGTTTTAAGATTTTTCTCATCTATCTTAATATGAGAGGCTTTAATAGAATTACTGGTAAAAAGACAAACTGCCTTTGCCGGACTTTCGGAATAAAAAAGGGCTAAATCTAAATGTTTATTTTTTTTAATTCCACAGGGGAGTCCGTTTGCCAAAAACCCGCGGGGTAAAATCGCTCTTTTATATACCTTCATAATAGTGCTTCTCTCTCATCAAATCCATACATAATATTAAAATTTTGGACCGCCTGTCCTGAGGCACCTTTTAAAAGGTTATCTATAGCGACTACTATTATGAGTAAATCTTTACTCGTATCGGTATAAAATCCCAAATCACAAAAATTGGTATTTACAACATCCTTAATCTGAGGAAATCTGCCTTCTTCGTATATTCTTATAAACGGTTCCTTTTTATAAAATCTCTTATAAATAGAAATTATATCCTTAATATTTAATCTTTTATCTTTTTTCTTTAAATAGATCGTCTCCAAGATCCCCCGATTTAAAGGAATTAAATGGGGAACAAAGTTTATTTTAATTTTCTTTTTAGAAAACCTACTTAATTGCTCTTCTATTTCGGGTATATGTTGATGTATATTTACTTTGTACGCTTTTAAATTCTCATTTACCTCTGAAAAGATATAATTGGGATCCGGTTTTCTCCCTGCTCCTGTAAAACCGGATTTAGCATCAATGATTACAGAATCCATCTCAATTAAATCTGCTACCAGGGCAGGTAAAATTCCTAAAATCCCCGCTGTAGGATAACAACCAGGATTAGCGATTAATCTGGCTTGTTTAATCTTCTCGCGATAAATCTCAGGTAAACCGTATACCGCCTCTTTAATTATCTCTGGACTTTTATGTTTTGTCTTATAGTACTGCTCGTAAGTTTTTATATCTTTAAGACGATAATCCGCACTTAAATCGATGATCTTTAAATGTGTCTTTAATAAATGAGGAACCATCTCCATAGAAACAGTATGGGGTAGTGCCATAAATAAAAGCTCGCAACGCGAAATTATCCTTTTATAATCGGGTAACTCACAGGTAAGTTCAAGTCTACCTTTAAGATATCCAAATATATCAGAGATAGGAGTGGGCTTTTCTATTTTGGCGGACAGATAAGTAATCCTTACCTGAGGATGTCTTAAGAGTATTTTAATAAGTTCTTCTCCGGCATAGCCGGTAGCACCTATAATCCCTACATCAACCATTTTTTCTAAAAAGAATTATATAATGTTAAAGGTATTAGGTCAATATAATTTTCGTCGGATAAACAAAAAATCCCGCATTTTTGCGGGACTGTCAGGTAGTGATGTATATTCCCTATGAACTATAAATCAACTCTACCGTTTTGTCCACTGGAACCTTTTACGTGCTCCTTTCTGTCCGTATTTTTTTCTTTCCTTCATTCTTGGGTCGCGAGTAAGAAAACCCAACTTTCTCAGTTTATCTTTAAATTCTGGTTCCAGCTCTGCTAAGGCACGTGCTATACCTAACCGTAAAGCTGCTGCCTGACCACTTAATCCGCCTCCCCTTATATTGGCAGATATATCATATTTATTTAAGGTATCAGTAATCTCTAAGGGCTGTTTTACAATTTTCTGATGTTCCTCTAAAGGAAAATAGCTCTCAAGAGACCTTAGATTTACCAAAATATTACCTTTACCCTGAGTTACTTTTACCCTCGCCACAGCTTCCTTGCGTCTTCCTACAGCGATAATAGGATTGATTACTTTCCCTTCCATATTATACCTCCAGAAGTGTTGGCTTTTGGCTCTGGTGTGGATGTTTATCGTCAGGATAAACCTTAAGTTTCTTAAGCATATCTCTTCCCAAAGGACCTGAAGGAAGCATCCTTTTTACCGCAAGCCTTATTACCAAAGAAGGATTTTTCTCTAAAAGTGTATTTAGACCTATTTCCTTAAAACCACCGGGATAGCCTGAGTGCTTACGATAAAGTTTATTTTTTAATTTTTTGCCACTTACTTTAATCTTAGAGGCATTGATTACAATTACTCCATCACCCGTATCCATATGGGGACTAAAGTAAGGTTTATGCTTGCCTCTTAAGATAGTAGCGATACGGGTAGCTAATCTACCTAAAATTTTATCCTTAGCATCAATAATATACCAGTGTTTTTTTACTTCTGTTTTTTTGGGAATATAAGTCTTTTGCATAGGATTTGAAATATAGCATATTTTTTATAAGAAGTCAATATTTTTAATCGGAAAGTAAGTCGTTTTATTCCTTCCTGTTTAACCCGCAGTATTTTTTAAATTCTTTATATAACTTTCTAACCCCTGACTACTTATTAATAGCGGATAGCGTTTAGCGTATAGTTTTCTATTAAAATTTTTTCGCTTATCCCTTAATACCTAAACACCTAAAAACCTTAATACCTAAATACCTAACTTTCCTAACTTCCTAACTCACCTAATCCCTGATCAAACTCCCCTTTTTGTTCAAATCCCTTTAATCTATAAGCGAATCGGGGGAGTGGGATTTGAACCCACGACCTCAGCGTCCCGAACGCTGCGCTCTAATCCAAACTGAGCCATCCCCCGTTATATTCTATTTTAAAATAAACTCTTTAAATCTTAAGGCATTCTTTACTGCAAAACCAAAAGCATCATTATTAAAAAAAGCAAAAATATCTCTTCCAGTAGATAAGGCAAATTCCGCCCATTCTTTTAATTCTTTATCGGTATAGTTTCCACTGTAAAGACCGTTTCTCCCATGAAAACGTAGATACACAAAATCGGCGGTTATCTCTTTTTCTCTTGGCCAAAAAGAGGAATCTGCAATACACAAACCGGCATTATAACTTTTAAGTAAATCATACGTATCTTTAGTAAACCAGGTTTCATTTCTAAATTCAAAGGTATTCCTTATCTTAAATTTCTTTAGGTTTTTTAAAAATGCCTCTAAACGTAAAAGATCCTTTTTAAATCCGGGTGGAAGTTGCCAGAGAATTCCTGCCAGTTTATATTTTAACTCAGAACAGCCATCAAAGAAAGTCTCAATTGCATTTTTATCTTTGAGTTTCTTTATATGGGTGATAAAACGGCTCCCCTTTGCTACAAAATAAAAATCTTTAGGGCTTCTTTTAAACCAGTTTTTAAATACTTCCTTTTTAATACTACGATAGAATGTTACGTTTAATTCTACCGCATTAAAAAATTTAGTATAATACTCAAACCATTTAGATTTTGGTAAATCCACAGGATAAAATACCCCTCTCCAATGCTCATAATTCCAACCACTAGTCCCTACAAATATTTTAGCCATATTTTATTAAGCCTGTAAAAGTTTCTAATAAAATATAAGATAAATGTTTTGAATATCTTATTATTTTTTTACTAAATATTTTCCTAGGACTAAAATATCCATCTCTGTTCTTAAAAAACATTCAATTGCCTCTTCTGGCTTACAGACAATCGGTTCGTTTTCGTTAAAAGAGGTATTCAGCAAAGCAGGTACTCCAGTTAATTCAGAAAAATTTTTAATCAATTTCCAAAAAAGATAATTGGTCTGTTTATTTACGGTCTGTAGTCTTATGGTATTATCTATATGGACTGTAGCAATTATCTCTGGGATTTTCTCTTTTTTTACCGGCAAAGCAAAAAGCATAAATGGAGAAGAAATTTTATATCCTAAATATCTATCGGTTTCTTTCTCCAATATAGAAGGCGCAAATGGCCTAAAACTTTCTCTATGTTTTATTAAGTTATTTAATCTATCAACCATTTCTTTACTACGAGGGTCAACTAAAATGCTCCGATTCCCTAAAGCACGCGGACCCCATTCCATTCTCCCCTGAAACCAACCAACAATTTTACCTTCTTTAATATACTCAGCTACAATTTTTACCAAATCATCATAATTATATTTTATAAATTTCAAATTATATTTTTTTAAAATTAACTCAATATCATCATCACTAAATTCAGGCCCCCAGTAAGCATGGTCCATTACAAAACATCTTGGTCTCTTTAATAATTGATGATAGATGTAATAGGCACAACCTAAGGCTGTTCCTGCATCAGAAGAAGCAGGTTGAGTATATATATTCTTAAAAGGAGTAAATTTAAAAATTTTGCCATTTGCAGAACAGTTAAGCGCAACTCCGCCTGCCAAGCAAAGAGTATCTAATTTGGTTATTTTATATAAATACTCTAAAATATGAAAATACGCCTCTTCTAGTATTGCCTGTAGGGACGAGGCAATATTTTTTTCTCTCTCGGAAATAGGTGCATCTGGTTTTCTTGCAGGACCAAACAAATCTACCCATTTTTTAGAATAAAGTATCCCGCAGACAGGTTCGGTACCATTCCAGCTCATATCCAGCCCCTTAGAGGAAAAATTAAAATATTCGGGATTTAAAATAAACTTGCCATTTTTTTTAAATATAATAATTTTTTTAAAATCTTTTAAATAAGCTGGCTTTCCATAACCTGCTAACCCCATCACTTTATATTCATCACCAAATTTTAAAAAACCTAAAAACTGTGTTCCCGCGGTATAAAGATAACCTAAAGAATTAGGAAAATATATCCTATCTAATACTTTAATTTTATTTTCTTTGCCCAAAGCAAACATCGTACTGACAAAATCACCCATTGCATCCAAAGAAAGCAGGGCAGATTCTTTAAAATCTGAAACAAAAAATGTACTAGCTAAATGAGCTTGGTGATGCTCTATAAAATATACCTTTGCCTTTAGTTTTTTTAAGGAAGGAGAAAATTCATCCTTTATTTTGTTTTTTATACTTTTAATTTTAGTTATATTATCTATACGTTTTTTTATCAAATTAAAATCAATTTTTTTTCTTAAAGCCAAGACAAATTTTTTATGGATATGTATATAAGGATTGCGAGAAATTCCAATATAATCTATATCAGAAATTTCAACTCCTGCTTCTTTTAAACAATACCGGATAGATTCAGAGGGAAACCCTGCCCAGTGTTTTATCCGTCTAAAACGTTCCTCCTCTACCGCTGCTAAAAGCTGTCCATCCTTAATTATACAGGCAGAAGAATCGGGATGATAAGCATTTATCCCTAAGATATACATTATTTATTCTTTACTTTATAGATAGCTGATTTATAACCTGAAAATCTACTAAATTCATCTAAAACTGTATAAGTATAACCTTTTTTCCCAATAGTAGTTACCAGTTCACATCTATTCTTAATAAAATCATAAAGATAAGGATAATTTTTAGGTATATCCCTATATAAAGGAAGAATTATATAGTCAATTTTATCCCAATCGAAAGAGGCGGATTCTATAGATTCAATAAGTAATAATTGTGAACCGATATTAGTCACAGCGTACCAATCTTCTGGGTTTCCCAATACAGTACTTCTAGTAGGAATAACTTTAAATATCTCTTCTTCATAATCTGGTAGATTTCTTATTTGCCAATCTTTTATAGTAATAAAGTATCTTATGCCTAATCCATATAGGGTATAAAATAAAACAAAAAGATAGATAGATGCTCTTAGATATTTTTTATTTACAGACCATTTATACAAACGATAAATAAAAACACCTGCTGCCATAAAACCCGTAGGTAAAATTATCTGTATGTAATAACCTTTCAAGAGATTTAAAAATATCAAACCTATAATTGGTAAAATAAAAAATCCTATAAATATATTTTTATATTCAGAATAATTTCTGATAACAAAAATAACCGCTGGGATAATAAAAATCAATATAAAATAGGAGGAATCAGATAATATTATTTTTAAAGAGAATAACGAAGAAATAATTCTATTTATTTCATTCAAATTAGTAGCAATAGAAAAATTCCATAAGAATTGTTCTTTAAATGTCTTAAAATTTTTCAAAACAAAACTCAGCCACCAAAAGAGTGGAAGAAAAAAACTTAATAAAAATAAAAACATATCATTAAACCAATCTTTGTATTTAGAGCGTAATTCAAAAAGAAAATAATAGATATATCCACCAAACAGAATCAAATAGAGTTGATAAGTCTGAACGGATAGACTGAATAACAATCCACAAAATAAAAGAATAATTCTTCGCCAATAATCCTTATAATTCTGAAAGATAAGCAATAAAATTAAAGATAAACTGAAGAAAAAAAGAGCCAAGGCATCGGCTCTACCTGCCTTTGCCAGATATATCCCGATAGGACTCAGGCCAAAAAGAAATGAACTTAATATAGATATAGCTATATTTTTAAAAAGTAATTGCGAAATAAAATAAGTTAAACAAAAACAAAGAACAATAGGTATAAATGATAGAGCAAGAGTAACTATACGCTTAAAACCAAATATCTTATAAAGGTAAGATAAAATAAAAGAATATATCGGTGGTCTTACGAAAAATACCTTATCTAATCCTTTTATATCTCCTAATACATCCAGCGAGAATCTGTTCTTAAAGGCAAGATTATACGCAACTGCAGAATCTAAAATTTCATCTATCCAAACCTGACTCCTTATAACTACAGGGAAAAGAATAATTATAAAAAACAGAAAAATAGTAAAAATAATACATATATTCTTTGATTCAAATTCCATATTTCTTTAACTCTTTTAATATATAATCGGACACTTCCTGAGGTTTTATAGAAGACATACATAACGCCTTACCCCTACAAATTATCTGAGGATTTAATAAGTGCCTATCAAAACAAAAATTACACCCAATATCAGTATAAAAATATTTGTGCATTTTTTCATTAATAGGAACATTAAAAACCGGTGAAGTAGGTCCCCAAAAAGAAACTGTAGGAATATTTTGCATCATAGCAATATATAAAGGACCACTATCGTTAGAAATAAAAATTTTAAATCTTTCTATTAATGCAAAAAGACATTCTAAATCTAAAATACCTGCCAGATTAAAAACATTATCTTTATATTCTAATTTATTTATAATATTATCTTCAATATATCTTCTCTCTGAAGAAGAACCAACTAATATTATCTTCCATTTTTCATAAACAAAATTTTTGTTTAATATATCTATCAAATAAACAAAACTATCCGCTGGCCATCTGCGAATTAATAATATATCCCTGGCATTTACATTTATCCCAATTAAAAGATCATTTTGTTTAATTCCATATTTCTCTAATAGTATATCAATCTGTCTTTTTTTTATTGCCTGGATGTTTCTTTTTTTAAAAACAAATCTGTCCATTTTTAACCCCAGCATCCTGCCTATTTCTAAATATATATCTTTTAGAGAATCGTAATCATTAAGCATAATAGTTAAGTTAGACAGTCTTCTATACCAGAAATAATTTCTGATATCGAATCCTATCCTTTTCGAGGAACCCGTAAGAAAAGAAAAAATGGTAGAAAAATTAGAACAGAACTCCATATCCAATACCAAATCTGGGCTTTTCAACCTTTCTTGAAAAATATACCATAAAACATCTTTAAAAAATTTGATAAATGATGTATTATTAACTATCTTTATCTCATGGCAGATATCTAATATCTTAAGAATCTCATAATTTTCTGGGAACGTATAAAATACGATCTTTGTATTAGGGAAATTTAAACTTATTGCTTCTATCAGCGGACTCATTTTTATTATTGTGCCTAAACCAAACCATTTTAAGATTACTATTTTTTTAATTTTTTTGAGGTCTATGTTATCCTTTTTACAAAATAAACCAAACAACCTTCCATATATATAAATAACCATCCCTAAAACAAATCCCAGATATTTATCTATCTTTTTCATTAAATTGAACTTCATCTTTTTCTAAAAAAATTATAATATATAAGTTTATCTATAGGAAAATTTAACCGTGGTTCATAGTAACATAATAGCATTGAACCATTGCATTTTTTACAGTATCTTAATTCTTTTTGTAGGTTCTTATAATATAATGAATTAAAATAGACTTTTATATTAGCATCCGGGGGCAATGCAGATTTTGAATCCAAAGCGCTCATACATGGATAAATAAAACCATAAGGATCTATCTGTAAAGAAAAATAAGGGTATAAACAAAATTTCTGTTCCGGAAGTAAATCTTGCACCCCTCTAAAATATAGTTTTGCTTTATATAAAAAACTCTCGAATTAACTATGCGTGGGTTATTTATTATTTCATCTAAAAAACTATCCATTTCAGATATGTCGATATCACGATTTAAAAAAATATTGTTTCCTGCATTGTTAAACAACTTATGTTCCGAAAACGGTAGATATTTTATATAGACTTTAGGCAATTTTATTAAATATGTCTTTAATTTTTTTAAACCTTCAAGATTATAAAAACTTAATAAAGAATTTATTACAATAGTAACTTTTGGAGCATATGTGAGTATTAACTCTATTGCATTATAGGCTTTCTCAAAGGCACCGTCTTTCCTTCTCAAAAAATCATGATACTCTTTGCTTCCATCCAATGAGATAGATATTTCACTTAGGCCTGATTTATTTATCTCTTTGCAAAAATTCTTATCTATATTTATACCATTCGTCACTAAATGCACATAATCGATCTTTTTGCATATATAATCTAATCTATAAAGAAGATCCTCTACTAATGTGGGTTCGCCTCCGCTTATAGAATAGTATACACATCCTATATCAGCTAATGCATCTACCATTTTTTTCTGATAAACCCACGGATAGGTAACAGGATCTTTTATCTTCCAAATATTACACATAAAACAACAAAGATTACAGCGCTGCGTTATATAAACACCCACATGTAAAGGATAACCTTTTTTAAAAAGATAATAATTAAGATGCCACTTCATGACTTTAAAAAATAATGAATAATTTATTTTTTTTATATATAATCTTAACATTAATTATTACAATTATGATAAATATAGTTATTAGAAAAACAGGGGGTTGGGAAAATATTTGATTTATAACGACTAATTTCTCTTGGCTTTAAACCTTTCAATATATAAATATCTATCTTCCTATTACGACTATAATCTTTATCAAAAGGGAAATCCACTTTTTTATATTTTTCAGAAAGTGCCTTTATAAATTGTTCTTTAGGTATGACTGTAAAACCATTTTCTTCAATAAGATCTTCCATAATTACCAAAGAAACTTTTCCATATTTTATTACTTCTATTAACTCCTCTAATTTTTTTTTGGTTTCCTGCGGCATAAAAGTCATACAAGAATAAGGATATAACGGCCGTCGTTCTAAGATATAATAGAATCGCGACCCTGTATAACAGTGAGAAAAACAGAGTATAGGCTCATTCTCCGATGTATAGGTATTCACTATTCTACCTAAGCTATTGACCAATAAACAATCATATTTAAGACGGTTTTCACGGATAAAAAAAATACTGCCATATATAAGACCGCCGATTAAATGCAAAGAAGGGATAATCAATAATATATATTTAAATAATAAATAACTTTTAAACCTATATTTATCCAGATAAGGATATATAAGATTAACCCATAGCTTTATGCATAATATAATCAAAGCAAACAACAAACAGATATAGTAATGCGGAGAGGGTCTCTTCAGAATAGGAATATAAGAAAATATAATTACCAAAAATAAAAGTAATTCAAATTTTGAAAAATCATAATTAATTTTTCTTTTTTTTAATATAAGAAAAATTAGAAATAAAACTATCAAAGGAAGCGGTGTTCTTAAAAATAATAGTTTAAGTCCATAAATATGCTTGGGATCTGGGGGATACATAAAGGGTAGTATAATTACATACTTAATAAAATTTTTCAACATAGAGTATTTATAAAGCAATAAAATAGTTACCAGCCAAACAAAGGAAAAACCAAGCAGTACAAAAAATATATTTATGATTGTTTTTTTTATATCTTCTCTTAATATCAACAAAAATAAAATATATGCTATAAGATAAAATACCGCGGGTTGTTTATAAAGTGAAGCAAATCCTATAATTATTCCAAATAATAAGTTATATTTACTATGGTTTTTTTTATTAATTATTAAAAATAAACCAATCATCCCTAATAATGCACAGAAGGTTTCGGTATGAATACGGTACCCACCGAATAACATCAAAGCAAGATATAAATTTATTCCTGAAAACCAAGCAATAATATCACCGTATCTCTTATTCAAAAAAAACACAAACAGTAAAGCAAATAATACATCTACTAAAAGTATAAACACTCTACTTACCCACCAGGCTTCACCAAAAAATTTATCTAAAATATATAAGGTATAATATATTGCGGGAGGTTTTAATTCTGCCAAATCATTATACGGCTTAAATCCGTACTTTATCCATTTTGCAATAATTAAAAAATTCGTATCATCCATTACTCCGATCCCTCTAGCAAAGAAAAATGGTAAAGATAAAATAATTATTACTATAAAAGTAAAAATCAACCATTTAGTAATAATTCTATCTAATAAGTTATTCATATTTCGCTCTATTTAACTCTTCTATCTTTATATCTACAATTAACCTATACCATAAGCCTTGTAAAAAATGAAATAAGAATCCCTCTTTGCCATCCAGAAAGCCCAATAGTAAAATATAACGATAAAAAAAATATAAAAATGCTCTTATGTATAAAGGAAGATGATAATAAATATCTTTTAACCAAAATATCCTCTCTTCTGGACTGCCAAACAAAGATGGCTTTACTAACCTTTTTTTATTTTTTTTATAAATAAGCTCTTCTTTTACTAAAAGTTCTACATAATTTATATGTTTTTTTAGCCAAAAAGAGATATCATTTTCTTTTAGATTTTCCTCAATAAGATCATTTTTAAGTTTGGCGGTTTTACCTTTTACATAGAAATGCTTATCCACAAGTTCATTCTCATCACAGAATACTTTTTTTATTTTAAAAAGTCTTAAAAGATATTTAGGATAATATCCACCAAATCTAATCCATCTTCCTCTAAAAATCTGTCTTCTTTTAATATAAAAACCATCGATACCTTCAGGTAAATTTTTAAATAATTCTATTAACTCTTTCTTTAATTCACAAGACACAACTTGATCCGCATCCAAAGCCAAGCACCATTCATAATTTAACTCTACATTATTAAAAGCCCAAATCCATTGTTCTACATGGGTTGTAAATGGATTTTGATAAATTTTATCAGTAAATTGTTTAGCAATCTCTATGGTTTTATCTTGACTAAAGGAATCTACTATAATTATCTCACCTATCCAACTGTATAAACTCTGAAGACACTTTAAAATATTTTTTTCTTCATTATAAGTTAAAATGATACAAGATATAGGTAGTTTTCCTTCTAACATAATTTTTTATATATATCCACTAATTGGGGAATAATTCTATCTATAGAAAATTTTTCCCGTATTAGCATTCTGGCATTTTCTTTTAATTTTAAAGAGAGCACTGGGTCATCTAAAATTTTCTTTAATCCGTTATATAAACTAAACTCTTCTGGTTCAACTACAATTCCTGCTTCCCTATTCTGAATATAAGGATAAAGATTTACTTTATTTGAAATTACCACCGGCAATCCACAAACCATTGCCTCTATAACAGCTAAACCAAAATTTTCACTATAAGAAGGAAGCACAAAGATATCGCTATCCCTAAAAGCAGATAACTTATCCTTTCCTAAAAGCATTCCGGTAAAGGTAACTTTATCTAAGATATTTCTTTTTTTAACGAGAGTTTTTATTTTTGCACCATAACCTTCATCATCAGGTCCAGCAATAACTAAATGGATATCCTCTCTTATTTTACATAATTGATAAAATGCTTCTATAAGTATATCTAAACCTTTTTTAAAACTGATTCTACCTAAAAAAAGGATAATTCTTTTATCTTTAGTCTCAGGATATTTTTTGCGAAATTCTCCCCAATCAGGTAAGTTTTTAAAATTTTCTAAATCTATCCCCAAAGGCAAAACAAACGAAGAAAATTTCAAACCGCTTTTTCTGGCTAATTTTTCTTCCTCCTCTGTAGTAAAGTGTAAATAATTAGCGTATTCTATATTTTTTCTTTCCAAGATATATAAATCAAATAACTTACGCAAACGATGTCTTCTTAAAAGAAAAGGATCAAGTTGCCCCAAAGGTCTAATTATATAAGGCTTATTAAATTTTCTGGCATAATAAGAAGAAATCAAGGTGGGAAATTGAAATAAGGAATGGATATGAATTATATCAAAATCTTTTATCTTTTTTTTTATAGCATCAATTAGGTCAAAGGAAAATTTATAACGGTGAAAAAAATCTATAGAAAAGTAAAATATTTTAATCCCGTCCAGATTAACTTCTTTATTTATAGGGACATCTAATTTCTTTTTAATATCTGCGTTGGTAGTAAATATAGTAACATCTGTTCCATATTTTACCAATCCTTTACATATCTCTAAAACTGCTTGGGTAGGGCCTCCAAAGCCGTAAGCTAATGCAGGGATAACATGAAGAATTTTCATTATTTAATTTAAATAATTATTTAACCATCTCTTTAATACATACAAAGCCCAAGGCCTTTGCCAGGAGATTTTACCAGAAAGAAAACCCTTCCAGATCTCTTTAACTGCTAAAGGATTTAAAATACTATCTAAAAATTTATCTTTAATTAAAAGGGTAGTTTCAATTTTATTTTTTAAATTTTTTCTTAACCAGATATCAAAAGGAAAAACAAAACCTTTTTTGGGCCTAAGATATATTTGAGGGGGTAATGGTCTATCCAAACTTTTAAGTAAAAGAATTTTAGGTATTTTACTATCTATTTTAAATCTTTTAGGTATTTTTAAAATAAACTCTACCAGTTTATGGTCTAAATAAGGAACCCTTATCTCTAAAGAATGCGCCATACTCATAAAATCTGTATCCCTTAAGAGTATATCTACTAAATAATTAGTAATCTCTAAATATGAAATCTGGTTTATATAATCTAATTGTTTAAGTTTATCTAAAGGAATACTGTTTTTTAAAGAAAACTGATAAGGTTTACCTAAAAGACTAATTATTTCATCTTCGGTAAAAAGTCTACGCATCCAAAAATAAGGATGTAAATACTCTGTTTTTAATAAATCAGAAAATTTCCTATTATATGTATTATCAGAAAAAATAGTTTTAGATAAGTTGAAAAATAATTTCCTTAAAAATGATGGGCAATTTTTCCAAAGCGAATTAAAAAATAAAATTTTATTTATCCTTTTAAATGTATTATAACCGCAAAAAACTTCATCTCCCCCTAAACCTGAAAGGCAGACCTTAAAACCTAACTCTCTGGCGATCTTTGAAATAAAATAAGTATTTACACCATCAAATGTAGGCTCATCCATTGCCTTTATACAAGAATCAAGTTCTTTTAAAAGATCTTCTTCGGTAATAATTATCTGTCTATGCTCGGTATTAAATTTTCTTGCTATTAAATTAGAATAATTTTCTTCAGTAAATTCCTTTTCTTTAAAAATAACAGATATAGTTTTAACTGATGAAAACTCCGAAGCTAAACTTACTAAACTACTGGAGTCAATTCCTCCGCTTAAAAATATTGCCACTGGTACATCACTTATAAGATGTAGTTTTATGGTCTCTTTTAGTAAAAAATTGATCTCTTTAAATAAATCATTCTGTTTTATATCAGGAAAATTTAAATCTATATCTAAAAGATCATAATAACGAGAAATTTTTAATTCATTTTCTTTCAATAACAAAAAATGTCCAGGTAAAAGAGAGTGTATATCCTTAAAAATAGTTAAAGGTTCTTTTAATCCACCGTATTTAAGATAACTTACTGATCCTTCTAAATTTAATTCTTTAGAAACCAATCCACTTGCCAGAATCGCCCTTACCTCAGAAGAAAATATAAAGATCCCATTTTTAAAATAATAATAAAGTGGCTTTATCCCAAATCTATCCCGAGCAAGAAAAAGCTCTTTTTTTATAGAATCCCAGATACAAAAAGAAAACATTCCCCTTAATTTTTTAAGACAATCTATCCCCCATTCTTCATAACTATGTAGTATTACCTCACTATCAGAATAACTCTTAAATATATGGTTGCAAGATTCCAATTCTTTACGTAGGTCTTTAAAATTATATATCTCGCCATTACTTATTAGACATAACTTACCATCCTCGTTAGGCATTGGCTGATCAGCCTTAGCACTTAAATCGATAATCTTAAGTCTCTGATGTCCCAAAATAATATCTTTATTTAAATAAATTCCTTGATTATCTGGCCCACGCTGTATTAAAGAATGCATCATCTTCTTAATAATTATCTCTTTGTTTTCTATATCTGCCTTTATCCCAACAATTCCACACATTTTTTTATTTAAAGACTGTTTTTAGGGATCTCATAAAACCAAAAATTTCCTATTATCTTTAATGGTTTTACCTTTATTTTAAAAAGAAAAATCTCATCATTATTAAATGTCTTGGCTCTTTCCTTTTCCAAAATACATAGTATCGGGAATTCTAATTTTTCTTTTTGTAAAAAATCTGTTATTTTATAGTAATATATTGAAAAGGTCTTAAAAGGCAAAGAGACGGCTATTGCAGGAGGACAAAGAATTGTTTTATAATTATATTTTTGCTGGATTTGCATAAGATAGTTTGAAGCCTCAATTGTATACTTTTCCGGCTTTAAAATCATAAAGTAGTAAAAGGAGCCTATGATATTTTTAATTCCAATGATTATAAGTAATATTATAACCAAAAGCTTTGATAAATTAAAAAAACGTTTGTTTAAGAACAAACTTTTATTTAGCAAATAAATAAAGAGCTTACCTATAAATATAGAAGTAGGAAATATCAAATTTAAAATATATCTCGTATGCACCTCTTTCCAGAAAACATAAAAACATACTTCAGCAAAAATCCAACAGAGTAAAAATCTATCAAGTCCGTTTTTATTCCTTACAAGAATAACAAAAATTGTCCCTATAAGTAATAGAATTATAGTAATTGGGGTATATTGAAAATTATATATAACTGTTTTAAGCAAATTAGCATTCAATAGGTTTCTTAACAGATCTACAGAAATACATCTGTTGAAGAGTGTCTTCACCAGAAATAAAAAAACAGTCGGTTTTATTAGGTAGGCAATACAAAAAGGAAGAATAACTATTAGAAATACAAAAAGAATAAATTTTAAGACATCTTTTGATATCCCTTTAGAATAATTAAATCTTTTTTTTCTATCTTTCTTCTCTGATAATTTATCATATATAAAAGCATATATAAAAGGAATAACAAAAAATATAGAATTGAGTTTAAAACCTACTACAAAGAATAGAGAAAGAAGCGCCAGATTCTTCATCCAGCGTTTATCAGAAAACCATAGATATAAAGCCAATATCATAAAGAAATGAACCTTAGATTCTACATAGGCGAATGTAGTAAGTCTATTTAAAATAGCATTTACTGCTATTATATAGGAAGAAATTATAGCTATATTAAGACCATAATGTTTATCAACAAATATAAAAAACAGGATTAATGTAAATATAGAGAAAAAGATGCTTATAATCCGACCTAACCAGATACTTGGACCAAATATATAAAAGAAAGGAATATGTAAGAATGTATTCAACGGTGATGCTGGCATATGATAATCTCCTCCTACAAAAAAATTTTTAAATAAACAATAGTTTTTCGCATTTATCAACCACCACCCTTCATCGCCAGCAAAATCGTATAAATAAAAACAACCTACCAGATGAAAAACAAATGAAGCAAAGACTAACCCGAATAAAATAAGATACTTATTTTTAATTATGTCTATCCTTTTAATAGTAATATACATTAGTAGATATTTTTTGCTGTAGCTAAATTAAATTTCAATAAAAAGTACAATAAAATTATATAATGTAGAGTATTACCCAATATAAGAGAAAGGTCGGATTCGAGATTATATAACCCAATAAAAATGATCGTCCCGATAACAATTCCTGCCTCTCCTGCATCAGGATGATTGAAGAAAATATACAAATTACGAAAAAGGATGCCTATCATAAGCATCCCTATTATTATACCCCAAACACCGAAATTTACATAAAATTCTACTAAAACTGGCAAATTATAGGAGGTAATTTGATCAAAAGGATCCAAAAGTTCATAACGATGACCAAATTCTTGTCCTAACATCTTAACAGGTTTTTGTGGATATAAAAAACGCGGTATAAGACTTGTATAGAAATATCGGTAAGTATATCCTCCCCAGTATGGTACATATTCAGGAGTTAAATATATTACCTTAGCAAATGTAACTAAGGCACTTGCCCGGCCCATTATTTTTCTATAATCTTCACGAGTTATCTTTTCTTCCCCAGAATTTAAGATACGTTCAGATATTAATTTTAAATAAATCCCTGCTTTCTTAAAAGGGTCTGCAGTTGCATACTCACCCTCAAACCAGGTATACTTACGATATTCATCTCTTACCGTAAAAACTAAAATAAAAAATAAAAGCCCTATACCCATCTGTAGCCATGGGATTTTTTTATAGTGGTACATAAAAATAAATAATATTATGCTCATCTCACCTACTAACAAAGAGGTGGAACCCGTACTTAAATCTATAAGTATTCTTATTACAAATATAATTAAAAAAAATATTTTTCCTGAGAACCTGATTTTCTTTTGTAATATCATCAAGTAAAGTATAGTTATAGAAAATCTGCTTAATTCACCTAAAAAAACAGTTGTTCCTTGACTAAAAAGAATAAGTTTTTTTGCGATACTGAGATATAAAACAATCAATCCGAATATTCCTGTGTATATCGCTAATTTATACGCCCTCTCAGGAATCCAAGTGAGTCTTAAGGGTTTACAGAAAGATCCAAAAACTTTATATAAAGGGGAACGAAATCCTACAAGAAATACCGTTATGCCTAAAATACTAAGGTTCAACGTTTGTATAATTGTTTCTCGTTCAATATATTCCAACTGAAATATATCATACATTGTAAATAAGTTTAATCCATAATATATAAAATAAACGAAAGTAAATGCAGGTAGAAAGGGTAAGCCCTTTTCTGAACGATAAAAATAAATTATAACAGGAATTATACATATAAAATAAAGTAAAGATCCCAGCATTATCTCTAAATTAGAAATTTCATATTTTTTTACTGTTATAAATAAGAATAACCACACTAAAATCAAAACAAAAAATATAAATAATGCTTTTTTTATCATCTTAAGAATTTATCTCATCAGAGCTTTTATATATATGTTTATTTACAAAATAAGGGAACAATCCCAAAATTATACTTATTATATCATAAATCAGATGTAAAAAATTGGGATATTCACTAAATAACAAAGTTTTCCATCTTTTATATAATATTTTTCTAAAATAAGGATACTGTAGAAAATGCCGAGCGCGATTACAAAAAGATTCTTTATAATAGTATTTTTCAAAAAATCTATGGATTTTTTTTAAGTATTTATCGTTTATATTGCAATCTAACTTTTTAAATTTTCCGATATCAAAATCTGAATAATTACGATAATATATAGATTTTTTTATCTCTGGCAAATATCTCTCATAAAGGTAAGTCGCTGGTAAAGCTGTAGTGTAAGATAAGTTCATAAAATGAGGCTGAATCTTTTTAATTAAAGATAAAGAAAGTTTTAAATCTTCTTCTGTTTCCGTAGGGCTGGCGAACATAATATTTGCCTGAAAAGGAAGACCAATTTTTTTACATATCTTATATGCCTTAAAAATCTCCTCATCATTTATTCTTTTATTTAAAATTTCATTTCTTATTCTTTGACTACCGGTTTCCGGAGTCATTACTAAACCCACACAACCTGCATCACGCATCTTCTTTAAAATTCCCTCATCAGGATTATTAATTCTTCCATTAGCATACCACATAATCTCTATTTTTTCTTTAATTAAATAATCACAAAATTTATTAATCCAAATACGATCAATAAGAAATGTATCATCGTTTATCCATAATCCATTTATACCGTATTTATTTTTTAATTGAATTATTTCCTCTATCACATTCTCTACAGAACGCCGACGCGGTTTTGAACCGAACATCTTTCTTACTGTAGGCTGACAAAATGAACAATTAAAAGGACATCCCCTTCCAGTTATCAAAAGCATACAGGGATTACCTATAGGATAACCTGCCCTTCCATAGATTACATTTTTGGGCATAAGTTCTCTATCTACAAAGGGCAAACTATCAAGATCTTCAATAAGTTCTTGAGATGGAGTAACAACAAATTCATTACCTTCCAAAAATGCAATTCCTTTTATCTTGCGAAGATCTTCTTTTTTTGAAATTGCTTTAAGTAATTCCACAACCGTCAATTCTGCCTCACCCAATACACATATATCGATATTTTTTTCTTTTAAAGTCTCATAAGGCATAATTGTAGGATGAGGACCACCCGCAATTATTAACATTTTAGGAAATTGCTTTTTAATAAAACTTGCTATATTTTGAGCAATATCAAATAAAGGGGTAACTATACTTATACCAATCACCTCAGGAGAAAATGTACGGATCTCTTTTAATAAGTAATTCTCTTTATTTCTCTTAGGTAGACCCACAATTTTAACGTCAAAGCCTTCTTTTTTGAGAACCGTCCCAATATACATAAGCCCTAAGGGTTCATTATCAAGCGGTTCTAAATAAACCAAAATTACTTTCATCTTATTTTATTTTCATAAATTTTTTTATAAGTCTCTATAATTCTTTCTCCGTAATGTTGCCAAGTATAATTTCTAATAACATTTTCTCTTGCAGCTTCACCCATCTCTTTACACAATTGTGGATGTTCGTATAAAAAAATTATCTTTTCTTTCAGTGCTTCTGTATCTCGGATAGGAACGATAAATCCATCTATACCTTCTCTTACTACATCTTTTGCACCTACATTAGTAGAGCATATCACTGGAAGTCCTACCGCCATCGCCTCTAAAACTACCATTCCAAAACCATCCTCTAAAGAAAAAAGTATAAAAACAGAACCTTGAGAATAGTATTTATAAAGTTGGTTTTTAGGAATACCTCCGATTAAATTTAAGTTAAGTTCTTTATTGTACTTATAAACTTTAAGTAAGGGTTTTATATCCTGATTAGGAATACCGATCAAGAATACCTCTATATCTTTTAATCTTAATTCAGAAATAGCTTTCAAAACATAATGTACGCCTTTCTGTACACTTATACCTACTAAAATAATTCTAAATTTTTTATCCTCCTTAGGAATGGGCTTAAATAGATTTACATCCACACCTAAAGGAATAACAATAATTTTTTCTCTCTTAAAACTTTTTTTAATAAATGATTCTTTAGCAAAATTAGAAGGGACAACAATAAAATCTGCCAGCTGATATTCTTCTTTTTCTTTATGAATAATCTTAGATGAAGGTAAATTTAAACTAATTCCCAATCTTCTTTGTTCATCTTGCATAATCTCTCTTTGAGTTTCAATATGAACGGAACCCCTTTCAACAATTATCTTCGGCTTAAAACTATTACGAATTTTTTTAATGGTATAAAGACAAAAACCCGACCAACCTACAAATATATCGCAAGGCTTAATTGCATGCGATACTTCATAATCGAAAAGATTTGCCGTATAATAAGGGATATCTATCTTCTCTTTAAATTTAATGTAAGGTAAAATATAAAATATCCGTTCTAAGATTTCTTTTTTAACAAGACATTTGACTTTTTTTCTATCGATGCGTGAGTCTTTTACTTTAAAATATGGATAGGAAGTAAAAATAGTATCCAAAAATCCATACTTATCTAATTGTTTTGCCAAATAAAAGGCATGAAATTTACCACCTACTGATATAGTAACTTTCATTATCTATTTAATTATTTAAAAAGTTTAACACTTCTGGGCACAAATATATATAGACATCGGCTCAGCCTTTAAAAATTTATCTAAGTAAGTAAAAGGATAAAAAATTAAGAATAACCATATAAGTATACATTCTTTTATAAATTGAGGAAAGTTTTTAAATATAAAATTATCTTGTAGTTTTCGTGATACAACAGTAAACTTACGGGTCAATAATCCTCCATAATAATCTTTATATATCACCTTTAGATTAAATTCTTCCATCATCTCTTCAAGACGCTGGAGAGTATAACCTTTCCTCACATGTGAACCGTCTTCTAAAGAAGAAATTCTCTCTCCGTAAAAGTGTGGGCAATTAAAATTGGGAACTCCCAAATGAATAAAACCATAAGGTTTTAATAATCCTGTCAAGATATCCAACGCTTCTCTATCCCTTATAAGATGCTCTAAAGTTTCAAAACAAACAATTTGGTCAAATTTCTCATTTATATTAAAAAGATTATATATATCAAAAACAGCAAACCTTACTTTTGACTCAGGAATACCTTTATAATTTCTATATTCAATGCAATTTTTAATATTCTCTGATTTTATATCAATACCTAAAATCTCATTTCCTAAGCGATAACAAAGAAAACAAAAAGCTCCGTTTCCACAGCCTGCATCTAGAGTCTTAATTGGGCCTTTTTTTAAATATCTCTTAACTAAATTCAACCTCTTTCTTAAACAGAAATCTATACCAGGAAATAGCAGATCTTTAATCAATAACCTTAACCTTAATAAAATAAATCTTTTCATAATAATTATATTAACTTTTTATTTTACTCTTTATAAATTCTAAAATCGGTTTAAATTGGAACTCATAATTAAATTTCTCAAGATGTAGTTTCCTACAAAGAGAGGCTTTTTTTTGATACCCAGAGTAATCACTAACTGCTAAATTTATAACCCGGGCAATATCTTCGGATGAGAATGGATTAGCAAAATATACAAAAGATTCATCAAAAATATCTCTAAAATAAACCGAATCATTAACTATCGGAGGTATACCCATAGAGATATACTCAAATATCTTATTAGACGCTCCTGCCACATAAACCCAGTTCGGCTCAAGTGAATCATAGAGACCCAATCCCAAATAGGCACCTACTGTATAATTAAATATCTCTTTATAAGAAATAAACCCTAGATAAATAATCCTCTGGTCAACTTTTAAAAGACGTGTTTGTCTAAAAAATTTCTTAGCAAAATCTCTATCTAAATAACCCATCAATAGCAGAACTGTATTTCCAGGCCAAAGATTAATAGACTTTAAAACTTCCCACAAAGCTTTGCCCTCGCCAATTCTACCTTGATAAAGAATAACCTTAGTATTAGTACTATAGCTTCTTTTCTCTAAAATATCTTTTAATTTATTTTTAGCTAAAGTATCTTTTTTTAGAGGAGTATTCATAACTATATGGGGCAGTTTATTTAGTTTTGCTTCATTTTGAAAATGTTTAGCCCTATTTATATCGCAGAAGACTATCTTTTCAGCAAAATGCGCTAGTTTTAATTCAAGATATTTAACTATATAATTTATACTCATCTTTCCTTTCGAAACTAACATATCTAAATTATGATATACCAAAGGAATCTTCTTAATAAATTTTGAAGCAAAAAACCCAGCTACAAGACCATACATATCATATGCATATATAAGTTTACATTTATATCTGTTTACTAAAAATATTGTTTTTAAGATAAAAAGGATATACTCTTTAATTTTTAAAAATAAATTTTGATTTTGTTTCTGTTCCGCAGTTTCTAATTTGCCAAGACGGTATACCTTTATATTCTCTGGATAACTGATAAATGGTTTATCTTGATTTCTACAGATAAGTAGTATATCAAATTCTTTGGAAAGAATAGTTATTGCATTTATTATTGGAGGATAATGGTCAGGGTTAGCATAAATAACAATTGCAATTTTAGAGTTCATACCTTCTTTAGTAAAGGGTTATTTCTTAAAATTAATCAACTTATAACATAGCTAACACAAGTTACAATTTCTGGGCTTTTATAATGAGTTCTGAATCTAATATATATTTTTCCTGTAATATCTCAAATCCATATTTTTTCAAAATATCTTCTAAACTTTTTTTATTATATCTTTTAATATGTTCATTTTTATATCCGCTTGGCTGTAATAATCCATAAAATAATTCAATAATACGCCAGATGATTTTATTATAATCAGGTGTACCTATAACAAGTATACCTTTTGGCATTAATATCCGATTAATTTCAAAAAAAATTGACTCCGTATCTATATGCTCTATCACTTCGGAACAAATTATACAGGAAAATACTTCATTTTTAAAAGGTAGATCCATTATATCAGCATTTATAAGAAATTTATTGCTTTTACGGATATAACGCAATTTATCAATTGATATATCTACTGCCACTGCATTTGATAAATCCTGTATGATTTTACTTGAACCACAACCTAAATCAACTATAGCTTTGTTTTTTCCTTCTTTTACAAAATCCATAATTATCCGATATCTCTTTCTTTGCCAGTATCTTTGTAAGAAATTTATACTATAAAAAGCCTTTTCATCGTAATCTGAAAAAGCGGTTGTTTCTCTTATCTTAAAATACTTAAAAAATATTGTAAGATATCCTTTAAATAATCTAAAAAGTTTGCCAGGAATATGAGATTTACCTTTTTTTCTAGGAATATAAATAAAAGGAATCTCTTTAATAATATAACCCATTCGGTATGCCTCAATTAAAATCTCTACCAGAATTTCAAACTCTTTCCCGTATAAAACAGAGATATCTAAATCTTCTATAAATGTTCTTTTATACATACGGAATCCACTGGTAATATCATTAATTGGTATGGAAAATAAATTCCTAAAAATGAAACACAAAAATCTACTTATTATATTTCTAAGTATACCTGTATATGATGCACCTTTTTTTATATACCTAGAAGCGATCACTACCTCTGCTTCATCCTTGTATTTTAAAAAATTTAAAATAAATTCAACCGGATGCGAGAAGTCTGCATCCATCGTAATAAGCCAATCTCCCTGGGCGTTGGTTAATCCTTTAAGAATTGCTTTGGCGTAACCCCTATCCAACTGAAGGAGAACTTTAACCCCTAATTTCTTACATATTTTCACTGTATCATCGGTAGAACCGCCATCTATTATAATTATCTCGTAATTTATTTTTAAACCAGATAAAATTTCCTGTATTTTTCTTATAAGCAAACCGATATTATCTGCTTCGTTCAAAACAGGTATAACAATAGATAAGTCAATCATATTTAATGGATAAAAGTGCAGCGATTATAGTAATAATTAAAATAGTAACTCCATAAAATAAAATATTATTTTTTAGAAAGAATGTGCTCAAAATAATCCTCTCTTTTTTCTTCTGTACATATCTTTTTCTCTTTGCTTAAATTATCTAAAATAATACTAAAAATAAAAGAAGAAATACCTAAAAGTAAAACAATGTATCTACCCTACATGCTCCATAATTGCCATAATTTCTCAATAGTTTTTATTTCTCTTATATAACCTACCTCAGAAGAAAGATAAACCAACGGCAAAGTAATCTGAGAGAAAATTAATGAAGGAGAAAAAATACTAATAATACCAAATAATGTTAATATAACCCCTAAAGTAAGAGAAATTATCAACGATATTTCTAACGCAATCTTTCTTAACATTTCTTTTTTCTTAAAATCCAACCAAATAACCTCTTTATACTCTTATAGAACCTATAATCAAACTGAATAAATCTAAGTTTGGTTAAAAGATGTAATTTAATTATAAAAAT
>Ga0207433_10001095_pt1 | contig 59756 bp, 37 predicted proteins | sample YelNatPaOPGAMG01_FD_187559 | JGI IMG/M metagenome (GOLD analysis project Ga0207433, IMG submission 187559) | Hot spring thermophilic microbial communities from Obsidian Pool, Yellowstone National Park, USA - OP-RAMG-01 (SPAdes) (version 3) | ecosystem: Environmental > Aquatic > Thermal springs...
GCTCCGTGGTGGTTGGGGTGCGATCAACACCTCGAAAACCGCTTCAGACTGCGGAGGTCACTTTCCCATTTCCCGCTTTCTCCAACAAGAAACAACTCAAGCACTTACAAAATTACAGCCTCAAAAACCAGGGATAGTCCTTTCAGACTCAAGGATTCACGTCGGGTATTGACAAAACGATTGTCGGCCCACACCATGTGCCACGTCCGACGGGACCAAAGATGAAGCGCACAGGACAACGAAACAAAGTTATACGCGCTCTTAGCCTCATCTTTCGCCTTCGAACCGAGTGAGGTTGTCATGCAAACGCAAAACCGAGCGATTCAAATGACAAAGTTTCTGTGTTCTTGCGGATTGTTGGTGGCGGTGAGCGCTTTCTTGTTGATCAGCGTTGGCGCGGGGAACGCCGCGACCTTGTACGTCTCCGTGGAAAGCACCAATCCCGTGCCGCCGTACGCCGATTGGGACACTGCCGCCCAAACCATTCAGGAGGCGGTGGACATTGCCGCCGACGGTGATTTGATCCTGGTGACCAACGGCGTGTACGCCTCCGGCGGCAACCCGGTGTCCGGCGAAATGACCAACCGTGTCGCCATCACCAAAGCGGTGGTCGTCCGCAGTGTGAACGGCCCGCAGTTCACTTCGATTGTGGGCGCGGCTTCCACAAATGGAGGCGTGGGGGACGGCGCGGTGCGGTGCGTTTATCTGGGGACCAATGCGGTATTGGATGGATTCACCCTGACCGGCGGATACACCCGCGCTTCGGGCGACAACGCTACCGAACAAAGCGGCGGCGGCGCGTTTCTTGAGCCGAGCGCGATCCTAACCAACTGCGTCATTCAAGGAAACCAATCGTCCTACGGCGGCGGCGGCGTCTTCGGCGGCAGTCTTTACAACTGCCAGATCGCGACGAACAAGGCAGGAATTTATGGCGGCGGCGTCTATGGAAGTATTCTGACCGACTGCACCCTTGTGGGCAATGAAACAACCAGTTGGACCAGCGGTTTGGGAGGAGGCGCCTATCAAAGCACCTTGTATCGGTGTATTTTATCCGGCAACCGTTCATCCAGGTCGGCCGGTGGAGCCTATCAATGCACGCTTTATTACTGTGTCCTCACAGAAAATAGGGCGTCAGGATATGGAGGAGGCGCGGTAGGTGGGGCTCTTTTCAGTTGTGTGGTGCAGAAAAACTCGGTGCACACTTTTCCGCTATTTGGCGGAGGCGGAATGGGCGGAGGTACCTATAACAGCACCGTCGCCAACTGTACAATTGTGAGTAATTGGGCCTCCCAGGGAGCCGGCGGGATATTTCTGGGTGTGCTGCAAAATACCATCGTGTATTTCAACCAAGGCTCCAACTCGCCCAATTATGCCGGAGGCGACATAACCTACTCTTGCACAACACCACTGCCGACGGGCGCAGGCAACATCAGCAACGACCCGCAATTTGAGGACCTGAACGGCGGCAACCTCCGCCTGAAATCCACCTCACCCTGTCGGGAGAGCGGCAACAACAGTTACGTCGTTGCCGGCAGCCGCGATCTGGACGGGAAACCCCGGATCATCGGGGAACGCGTGGACATGGGTGCCTACGAATATGGTGGGGAAGATGGCGGTTGGCTGACCGGCTATTACCCGCCGCAAAGCTCTTACAACGGCGTGGTTGGCGTCTATTCTGGAAAGGTCTATCTGGCTGAAGGCAATGGCTCGCCTTCCCCGCTTCAATCATTCAACCCGTTACTTTATCCGTCGTTTTATCAGTGGAGCCAGTCCCCACCACAAGGACTGTTCCGTCCCTACGGCGCAGCAGGGGTGCTCGGCAATCGCCTGTACGTGGCCGGCGGCCTTTACAACGGCTCCATCGTCACCAACCTGCTCGTGGCTTACGACCTGGCAACCTCGAACACAGTCACGAATCTGCCGCCCATGCCGACCTCCCGCGCGTCTGCCGCCGGGGCGGTACTGGGCAACCGGTTCTACGTTGTCGGCGGCTACGACGCGACAGGAACGCGGCTGGGCACACTCGAAGTCTATGATCCGGTCGCCAATCGTTGGAGGACAAAAACGCCAATGCCGACACCCCGCGAAGGGGCGGCCGCTGCGGTCATTGGCGGCAAGCTCTACGTGGCCGGCGGCTCCGGAGCAAGCGGCTTGACGAACGTCGTGGAACGATACGACCCCAATACGGATTCGTGGACGACTTTGTCTCCGATGTCGTATGCACGTCGTCGTGCTGTTAGTGGCGTGATCCACGGCAAATTCCATGTGGTGGGCGGCTACTCCGCAAACGGCTGGGCGCCGCCGTACCATGAAGCTTTCGATCCGCGGACCGGATACTGGATGGATCGGGTCCAAACTCCCATCTACTTGAACGATCTGCCGTCCGGTCTCAGCAGCCTGAATGGAATGCTGCCGGTGATATTGGGGCACGGCTACACGCCCGTTTATCTACCCGCGTTGGCCGGACCGGTATACCCGCCGCCGCAAGGCGCCTCCTACAGCGTCGTTTCCGGTTCCAATCCGGGACGCAGCGGCGGCGTGACATGGATGTTTCAACCCGTTCCGCTGCGAACCAATACGTTCGTCTTCTGGGGCGCGACCAATAACGCCGTGCGGTTGTCGTTCAACAACAACAGCTACACCAACAACGGCGAAGTCATGACATGGGCGCCGGGACTTTCCGACCTCGCGCACGGCAACTGCGTTTGGACGGGACAAACCTTTATCGCCGGTGTCGGCACACCGATCTACACGCGCTTCCTCCTCAACATCAACCTCAGCGACGGCACCCCACCCTTGCTGGCGGCTTGTAACTACGGCCTGGCCACCAACATCGGTGCGGTGTATGACGTCCGTCCAAATACCCCGTTCTTCGCCACACTTCAATTCCAAGCCTCCTACAACCCAACGAACAACTTCCAGCCCGCGCTCGATCTCTACGATGCCGCCTCCAAACCCTACGGCAGCGGCACCGCTTTCAGTTCGTTCACAGGTGGATTCTATTACCACGACCAACCGCCCACCATCAGCGCCATCAGCAATCACGTCGTGCAGGTGAATCAATTTGCCGGCCCAATCCCGTTCACGATCGGCGATCTCGAAACCAACGCCAGCGTCCTCAGCGTTGCTGCCATTGCCGGCAACAACGCGCTCGTGCCACCCGAGAACATTCTACTCGGCGGCAGCGGTTCCAACCGTACCATCACGATTATACCCGCCTTCAACCAGAGCGGCGAAACCACCCTCACCATCATCGTCACCAACGGCACCCAGTACACCGACACCACGTTCTTCCTGCTGGTCAACAGTCCGCCGCAACTCATCGCCAACAACCCGCTCACCGTGGACGCCGCCGGCACCGCTGCCATCACCAGCAACCTACTGGCCGTCACCGATACCGAGAGCGGCCCCGATGAAATCCTCTACACCGTCGGCCCCGATGGCACTGGCGGCCCACCCCGCAACGGCCTGCTCCAGCTTGACGCCGTCACCCTGACCAACGGCGACACCTTCACTCAGGCCGACATCAACACGGGCCGACTCACCTACGTCAACACCAACCGCTGCGCCACCACCGACGATTTTCAATTTGGCGCGCGTGACGCCCACGGAGGCATTGTGCAAGATGGCGATTTCACTGTGTTTACCTTCCGCATCAACATTACCCCAATTCACCTGCCATTCACGGCGGATGACCAGAGCATCGCCGTCGCCCTCGGCGGTTCCTACAACGGCATCCTTAGCGTTTCCAACCCCAATTGCCCGCCGTTGACACACACCTACCGTCTCGTCCAGCAGCCCGCCAAAGGCGTTGCCACCGTCCAATCCAACGGCCTGTTCACCTACACCGCCAACCTCGGCGCGTCCGGCACTGATTCCTTCACCTTCCAAGCCAACGACGGCACCTCCGATGCCGTCGCGCCCGGCACCGTCACCGTCAATATCGTGCGACTTCCCCCCGCGCCGTTACCCGGCAATGCCACAACACTTGAAAGCACCGGATTGACCGGCACCCTCGCGGCCACCAACTACAACAACCCGCCCGCGCCGCTAAGTTATCTGCTCAACGGACAAGCCGGCCACGGCACGGTCACCATCACCGACCCGGCCACCGGCGCCTTCAGCTACACACCACACGAGAGCTGGTTTGGCACCGACACATTCAGTTTCCTGGTCACCGACGGCGTGGTAACCTCCGTGCCCGGTACCTTCACAATCACCGTCCGACCGACGCTTAATCCAAACGACCTTCTGGTCGCCGATCCGAATGCCCAGGCGATCATTTTGGTGCGTTTGCCCTCTGCAAATCAGTTTCCCATTTCCACCAACGGCCTGCTCAGCCGCCCACGCAACATTGCCATCGAACCAACCGGTAAACTGGTGGTCTTTGACGAATCCAACGGTTTGCTGCGCGTGGACCCGATCACTGGCAGCCAAACCCAACTCGTCGCCGCCGCTAACTTCTCCTCCTCCCCCATCGGCCCAACCAGCCTCGCTGTCGAACCCGACGGTTCCATCCTCGTGGCCGACGGGCTGAACGGCCTGCGACGTTTCCAACCATCCACGGGCACCCTCACCAACCTCGCCTCCGGCGGCCACCTCACCCTCTGCCAGGGCGTCACCGTCGGCCCCGACGGAACCATTTACGCCACTGCCGCCAACGGCCTGGCGGGCGGCGACAGCTCGATCGTGCAGGTCAACCCAACCAACGGCGCGCAAACGCTCATCGCCTCCGGCAACCCGCTGCTATTGCCCGTCGGCATCGCGCTGGCCACCAACGGTCAGATTTATGTTACCGATGTTTCTTCCTTCGCCGGCGCGCCGCCGGACAAACTGCTCAGCGTTCGACTGGCCGATGGCACGACCAGCGTGGTCAGCGCCGACACGGCGTTGAATCTGCCGGTCGGTCTGGCGATCTCGACCAACCAGACATTGTTCATTTCCTCGATGGGCAACGGCGTGATCCTGGAAGCGACAACGTCGGGCGCGCTGCAACCCGTGGCCAGCGGCGGCTGGTTACAGCAACCGTTCGGTCTCGCCGTGGTCCGCGGATTCCCGCAGGTAAACCGGATCGAACGCGGCACGGCGGGCGCGATTCGGCTCCATCTGACCGGCGAACCGGGACATTGGATCGTCTTGGAAGCCAGCACCAATCTCATTCAGTGGGCGCCGTTGGCGGTGTTGCCCAACTCGACCGGCGTCGTGCAATATGATGACCCGGACGCCGCCGGAATGTTGAAGCGATTCTATCGTCTTCGCAAATACTGAACGCCCCAAGTTTTGGCAGGGGGCAGGATGCGGCAAAAAACGTCGGCGGTGACAGAGTTTAGTCCAGTAAGCGAACGGTGAGGTCTTCGATTTTGACAGTGCCGGCGTTGTGCCAATCGGAGAGGAGCGGCAGGAAGACAAGTTCGTGGCCGGTGGTGAGTTCAACGCGAATTTCAAAGGGAACCGGCGAGTTGTCGCGGGGTAATTCCAACATCTGAATTGGCACGGCCCGCTGGGTGTCCTTCTTGTAGATGCCGAGCTTGAATTTTTTGGCGCCGCCTTCCCACGGTTTGATGCGGGCAATGCCGTTGGCAAGATAAACGCCGGTTTTGGGCGCAATGAAGACAAGGGCACAGGTTTTCTGGCCCGGATTGCCACTCCAAGGGGCGCGGATGCCGGCGATGAACGCGCCGTTTTCGACGCGAGCGTGAGGTTGGCCGCCGTGATTGTGACGGGCGGCCTTGAAATCGGTACCGTTCCAGGGCAACGGAATGTAATTCTCGGCCATCACGGGATTGTCCGGCCAAAGCTGGTCGAGCCGCCAAATGGGACTGCCGTCGGCGAGAATGGGGTTGTCTTTTTCCCAGATGCCAGGAAGCCGATAGGTGTTGCCGGTAACGAATCGGGTATGTTTGCGGTCGAGCGCGGCCAGTGCGTCGGCAAAAAGTCGGCCGGGCGCTTTCGAGTAGAGGATGACGGGGCGACCGGTTTTGGAGAGAGTCAACGTTTTCGGCGCGGGGGAAGCGTTGCCCATGATGTCCTCGGCGGTAAGATCGTCAAATGGCAACTCGATGGTGGCATCGGTCTTTGCGTCACGATCCGCGTAGGCAATGATGACGCCGCGATTGTTTCGCAGGTCGTCGAAGATACAGAGATTGGCGCCGGGCGGGCGAAGGAAGGCAACCGGCTTGCTGAGGCCGATGTGATGGACAAGAACATTCCATGCGGCGACAAGCGGTAGCGGATAACCATACCAATCCCAAAGCATGGTGCCGGGGCCGCTGTAGTCCCAGAAGCTCATGCCATGTTTCTCGTAACCGGTGTGGAAGAGAATGGTTTTCTCCTGACCGTTGACGGTCATTTCGGCGACGGAATCCGCCATGGCGTTGCAGCTTTGCGCGCTGGTCAACCGGGTGCAGGCGGGCGGCTCGTCCACAAGGGTGTTGGTGAATGTCCAGCCCTCGTTGAACCAGATTTCGATGTGTTGGCCACCGAGGGCGTCGAGGTTCTGGCGCATCCGTCGGATGGCAGTGGCATCAGCCAGCCACCCTTCGTGATAGTCATGCCAGGAGATGATGTCTATGTATTTGGCGCCGCCTTTTTCGAGCAAGTGACGATTGAGAGCGCTGGGAATGGCATAAACGTTGTTGACCATGACTCTGGCGTTGGGGGCGGTTTGTTTGATCAGGCGGGCCGTGCGAATGGTGAAGCGGGCGTACTCGTCCTTGAGGTGGTCCCAGTGATCCAGTTCGGGTTCATTCTCGATTTCGAAGACGATCGAGCGGCCCTTGTAATGGGCAACGGCGGTCTTGACGAATTTATCCCAAACCGTCTCGACGCTGAGATCGTCCCAACGCGGGTCGTCGGCAGGCCACCGCATATCTTTTGGGAGTGGATTCCCCTTCTCCATGATCCAGCGCGGCGGCGGATATAGCACGCAGTGCGTCGAAATGCCGCGCGTCTGCAACAGATCAAGTGCCTCATCGAAAAACCGCATCGGCTCGTCCGGTTTTGGCCAATGATCCTGCCCGTTCATGTGCGGATACCAACGAGTCCAGCCAAAACCGATCTTCTGCTGCTGCAAGGCCAGATGCGGCCCCCACAGCGAGCCGCCAAATCGTTCGCGCCAGTCAGGACGCGTCGCAGACTTCGGGTACGGGAGGGATGTCAATGGGAAATCGGAATGATCCATTTCCGATTGGCGATTTGAAATGGCAGCAACACGCGCGATCACGCAGCCGGCGTGGATGAGTTTGAGCGGAACGGTTTCGCTAACAGTTCGGCCGGGCAGGATCGTGACTTCCTTGTCCGTCGGTTCGCTGACGGGCTGGTTCCCTTCGTAGTCATAAAGTTGCCAGCGCAATGTTACCGCGCGCGGTTCGTTTCCGTGATTGGTCGCGTGGGCCGTGACACGGACGGTGGCGCCGCGCTCAAAGAGGTTGGCGGCGGGGCTGGTATAGCCGGGCAGGTCGGGACAATCGGCGACAACCTCAATTTCTCGTCGTGGCACCCAATCAGCGCTCCCGACGGTAACACCATCCACCAGGATCGGTTTGCCGGCCTCGATCTGAAGCATGTAATGGGGATTGGGCCAAAAACTCTCCGGCGGAACGTCCGCCGGCCAAGTGAACGCGACCCGTTGCCAGTCCGTGCCGACCCTGGCGGTCTTGGTGCCTTCGCGTGCCCAGAGACGACGCGACTTCTGACCAGGCTCGCGGGCGCTGGGCGGCATCTGCGCGCGAACCTCGCACGGTTGCTCGGCCTTGACCCAGAAACTGGCGGTCACTTGCGCGCCTCGCTCAACGACAAACGGCGCGCTCATCACGGCCCCCCGTTCGATGCGCAAGGAAAACTCGCCCACCCTGGCGTTGCCACGGACGAGCGTGTGTTTGTTCGTATCAATCCCGTGCCAGTACAACAACCCGCCCTCGAAAGAACCGTTGCGCAACAGATTGGTACCTGCCGCTTGCGTCAGCGCCGAACTCATCAACAGAACGGCCACAAACTTCATCATCCTACTCTTCCTCACTCACTACTTGGATTTCCGCCCAATAGGCGGCTTCGTAATGCCAGCCGCTGGGTTGGTTTACCAATTCCAGTTTGACGTGGCGGCCCGCGAACGGCGTCAGGTCCACACGGGTTTCCAGCCAGTGCCCGTCGGCCGTTTTCGGCCCGACAGGCTGGCGCAACAATTCCCGACCATCGGCGCGCACAATGAGATCGAAGTCGCCCTGTGGATCGTGGCCAACGACCAGTTTCAGCGTCGTCTTTTTACCGACGGGAACGGTTACGGTTTTCACCAGAATGCAGCCAGTCTGCTGGTTCAACGGATGCGTCACCAACACATTCGTGCGCCCTGCCCACTCGGCGCGCAGACCGGGATTCATCTCTGTACCGCAGTTGCGCACCACCCAACCGGGCGCGAACTTTTCGATGGCCTTTGCCATATCCATACCGGCCGGCAATTTGATTTGCGCCTTTTCCACCTCGGTAAAACGGCTGTTGGCAATCGGACCGGGCGCCCAGCTCAACATCAATTCACTCGGTTTGGGTGTCTGAACGGGAATCACAAAGCATTCCTCACCCTCGGCATCGCGTTCGATGCGTCCGCCGTACTTCACCACAACCTGGCGGGCGAGTTTCTCGCAGACATCGAGTAGTCGCGGGAAATTGTAACGGGTGTGGCTGAAAACCCTGGTTTCGTCCAAGCCGGTCCTGAACCGCGGCGGCAAATGCGCGAATCCAATGGTCGTAAAAAGCACGCCCGCGGAGCTGGAGGGATTGCAATCGGAATCCTGGCCGCAGCGGCAGGAGATGATGACGGTCTGGTCGGGGTCGCGCCGCCCGTACAGAAAGCCAAGCAGGACGTAGGCGCCGTTGATCTTGCAGTCAATGCCCCCGTTGGACGCCTTCTGGTATTCGGGATTGCGCCGATATTTTTCCTGGCATCTGGCCCAGGCGCGTTCCCAATTGTCAGGATCGGCCTTGAACCACGCCACAACGTCGCGCACCATCTCGGCGTACTGGCTTTGCGATGGAATCGCCCGTAACGCCTCTTCAACCACTTTCACCGGATCGGTCTCGAAAAAAGCCGTCGCATACAAGGCCCCGATGAATTGCCCGGCGTATAAGCCATCGCCGTAATTCATCAACCTCCCGAATTTCTCGCCAAAATCCACGGCGGCCTGTGGCAACCCCGGCGCAATCAACCCCGAAAAATCGGCTTCAATCTGGTAATCAATATCGTTCGGACATTTGTTGAATTGCGGATGCCCCGAATCCGGCGGCGCGATGCCACGGCGCAGGTTCTCGCGGCCAGCCTTGTTGGCGCACCAGAGTGGATACGCGCTGTTGGCAAAATCAATCCCGGCCTGGCGAATCGAGCAGTCCACTCCATGCTCTTCCAACGTCCGCAAAAACGTCATCTCCACGTAAAGATCGTCCTGGTCGAAGGCGTGATTGATCATCTCTGGTTTCCACACCGGCATTTTGTCGGCAGGAATGATCTGGTCTTTCCACTTGAATTCCGTCGGCGCTCCCCACGCCACCCCCACAATCTGGCCGATCCATCCGGCTTTCATCTTGTCGCGGTATTCCTTGACAGGTAACCGACGATACGATGTCTGCGCGGGTGACTCTCGGACGAACAAGCCAGCGACAAAAATGATCAGGAGGAAACGACAGGTTGCGTTCATGGACGAATTGATACTCTGTTTCTGTCGTTGTTGCAATCGCCGCACGGTGTATCGTCGGGAGGTTGTGTCACCCTTACGAACGGCGACCGGGATCTGACGCGGCCAAGCTTCTTGCTATTACGAAGCGGCACGAGTTTTTTGCCGACACACATTCCGCGTCGGTCACTTTTTCTCTGCCGACGGGGCTTCGCCGATTTTTTCGAGTTTGGCCAGCAGGTTATTGATGTCAACGCCGCTGAGCGCTTTGACGACTTCGGGCAACTGAGCCATGATGGTACCGACATCTTTGGTGATCTTGTTGGCACCGGCGGCGCCGCCTTCGCCGCCGGTGTTGACGACGACGATTTTCTCTGTCTTGGCCAGCGGCTCGGCAATGGCTTTGGCAATGGCGGGGGCGTTTTCGAGGAAGAGTTGGAGGATGGCGGCTTCGTTGTAAGCCCGCCAGGCGTCGGCTTTTTTCTGCATGGCTTCTGCCGTGGCTTTGCCCTGGGCAAGGATCACGTCGGCTTCGGCCAGGCCGCGCGCCTTGTTGGCATCGGCTTCGCCAATACCAATCTGGCGCTTGGCTTCGGCCTGTCCCATCGCTTCGGTCTGGATGCGGAATTTTTCGGCTTCGGCAAGGGTCTGAACGCGATAGCGCTCGGCATCGGCAGGTCGGCTAACGGTGGCTTCGAGTTCTTTTTGTTTGCGGAGGATTTCCTTTTCCTGGACATCAATCATCTTTTGTTTTTCGACGACGAGGATTTGGATTTCCTCGGCCTTGACGGCCTGGTTGGTTTTGTTCTTTTGCAGGTCGTAGGCGAGATCGGCTTCGGCTTTTTTGAGGTTCACGGCGGCGGTGTATTCGGCCACCTTCATTTGGTAATCGCGGTTGGCTTCGGCAATTTTGGTGTCGGCAGCAAACTTGGCTTCCTGCCCGGCCTGATTGGCCTGGGCGCTTTTGATGGTGGCGTCGCGGTCGGCTTCGGCCTGGGCAATGATGGCGTCGCGTTTGACCTGGGCGGTGCGAGGTTTGCCGAGGGCGTCGAGGTAGCCCTGGTTGTCGCGGATGTCGCGGAGGGTAAAGCTGACGATACCCAGCCCCATGTTGGCAAGATCACCGGCGGCAACTTCCTGGACGCGTTGGGCAAAGGCGTCACGGTTTTTGTAGATGTCCTCGACGGTGAGCGTGCCGACGATGGCGCGAAGGTGACCTTCGAGGGTCTGGCGGGCGATGCCTTCGATTTGTTCCTGGCTCATGGAGAGGAATTGCTCGGCCGCGGTGGAAATGGAGACGTCATCGCCCTTGACCTTGATCTGGGCAACACCATCCACGAGAATGGGGACGCCGGTGACGGTATAGACTTCGGGCGTCTTCACATCAATGGTCATCAATTCCAACGAGAGGATGTCGTATTTTTCGACAATCGGCCAAACGAAAGCGCCGCCGCCCTTGGTGATGCGGAAACCGACGGTGCTGATGCTGCCGTCGGCTTCGCGGATTTTGCGACGGCGACCGGAGATGACAAGGACCTCGTTGGGGCCGACCTTGACATAGCGTTTGGCGTAGAGGGAGCAGAAGATGAAGAACAGGAAAACGACAGCGCCGATGGCCAGCGGGAGGGTGAAGGTGAACGCGGCAAGGGTGGTTGTCATGGGAGGCTCCTGGTTAGCTGCGTTTGACGTAGTAGGTGTTGCCGATAATTCGAGTGATGGTGACGACCGAGCGATTGGGGATGGCGCTGTTGTCGTCGGCACGCGCCGCGGCGGTGAAGCGAGAGCCGCGGCGCACATAGGCGATTTCGCCGAGGCCGTCGGCAGGGATGGGGGTGATGACCTCGGCTTGTTTGCCGACGAGTTCCTGTACGGTCGGTTCGCTTGATCCCTGTGTGACCTTGAACATTTTGTTGAAAAACGCGAAGGTCATGGCCGCCATGACGAAGCCCGAAGGAGCGGCCACGGCGAGGCTGGCGTATCGCCAGTCAAACATTTGGATCGTGGCGAGTCCTGTGCCGCCAAATGACACCAGGAAGATGGACACCACCACGGGGCTGAACGGTGAGATGTGCATTCCCGAATCTGCCGTGCCCGGTTCATGTCCCATCTGAGCGATCTCGGCGTCGGTATGGCCGGGAGATGTGTCGCCCGTGTCGCTTCCCCCAAAGTGGCCGCCGATCAAGCTGAACAGTCCCGCAAAGATGCCGTAGAAAAGCCCGATGCAAAGACAGATGAGATATGCCAGTTCCAACGACCAACCGCTAGCCGCTGCCAGTGTCATGCGCTTCTCCTTGAGATTGAAGGCATGATAGTGAGCATGGCGTGCATTGTCAACGTTCCCACGGCGCTCGTTGTCGGATGGCTCGTCGCGGCAACAAAGGCGGCGGTGACGGCGGAGCGGTTGTCGGGTTGGGCGCGGCGGACGACACTTCTTCCCCTTCGGTTGATGACACCTGCGCCACCTTTGTCAAGGACGGCCCGTTTACATTGACGTGCGCGGCAGGGGATGCCGAGAGAGGAGCCGAAAGGGTTTGATAGCCGTTGACAAGGCACTCCAACTTCCCGGTAACGGTGTCCAGCAACAATCCGTGGACGGGGATTTTCGCGCCTATAAGCGGGCTGTTTCGCACCAGGTCCACGGCCTTGATTACGTTTTGGCGTTCGCTGGCGAACAGGCCGAAATATTCGACGAGATTGTCGGGTAATCGCTCCCGTTGCACCCCAAGCGCACGAAAACGATCCACAATCTCGCCAACACTGGTGTGGCAAACCTTGCAATCGGTGTGCCCAATGATGGCAATTTCGCGTCCGCCTTCCACCGCGCAGGCCAGTGCCAGGGAGCGGGTGGTGCTGCTGAGCGAGCTGGTGATGATGTTGCCCGCGTTGCGCAGCCAGATGAACTGTTCCGTCGGCACACCGAGCACCCCCGGCAACAACGAGTTGAGGCGCGGATCAATACAGGTCAGCACCACCACGGGCAATGATCCGGCGTATTCGGACACGTGAACACCCGCGCTCGCGTCGCCCTTCGATGCCCGTTGATTAGCGTCCACAATGGCTTCAAACAATCGCATGAGCTTCTCCTGCCCTCTTCATCAACCACGTGCGCAGTTTACCCACCGTCACAGACAACCTCAAGGGATTCTTGCTGAAGAGAACGGGACGCGCGAAAAACTGTTGCCGGTTTCAGTCTCCTGCGCCATATTCCAGCCCGATGTTCAAGCTGACCGACAAGGAAAAGTGGGCGCTATTATTTTTGATTGGCATGATCTTGTTGGGTTCGGCGGTGCGCCAGTGGCGCGCCCACCACGACCAACGCGCCGCCACAGCGACGACAGACCTGAGGAAACCTTAAGATGCAAAAACCAAGTTTTACCGAGGCCATTGAAGAAATTGTGCGACAGGACCCGCGTTTCGACCGCGACGCTTACCTGTTCGTGCGCGAAGGCCTTGATTTCACTGTCAAAATGCTCAAGAAAAATCCGCACGGCCCGGCCCAGCACCGACACGTCTCCGGGCAGGAATTGCTCGACGGCCTCCGCCGATACGCGCTCGAACAGTTCGGGCCGATGTCAAAGACCGTCCTGGAACACTGGGGCATCAAACAATGCGAGGACTTCGGGGAAATCGTTTTCAACATGGTCGAGAAAGGGATTCTCGGCAAAACCGAACAGGACCGTCGCGAAGACTTCAAGGGCGGCTATGATTTTGAAGAGGCATTCGTTCGCCCATTCCAACCCGAACGCCTCCATCCGTCCCGACACAGCCGCAACGCGGTTCGCAGCGACCGTCTTCGAACCGACAAAAACCTCAACTCCAACTCGGAAAAATTGAGCAACGGCTCCAACTGAGTTGTCTCAGATTCCATGAGATTTTTCCGAACCGTCGGCTGTTTATTGGTTGCCTCCGCTGCCGCCTTTTCCATGCCAACCCACACCGCTCCCGTCCAGAAGGTCATCCTCGACAATGGCCTCACCATCCTCGTGCGCGAAGACCATAGCGCGCCCGTCGTAACCGCCCAGGCTTGGTGCCGCGCCGGCAGTATCACCGAAGGTAAACAGATGGGCGCCGGCCTCTCTCACGTACTCGAGCACATGCTGTTCAAAGGCACCACCACCCGCGGCGTCGCCCAAATCGCACAAGAAGTCGAGGACAAAGGCGGCTACATCAACGCCTACACCAGTTTCGAACAGACCGTCTATTACATCAACATCCCCGCCGAAAACTGGCAGACCGCCGTGGACATCCTGGCCGACTGCATGATGAACGCCACCATCCCGGAAGACGAACTCCGAAAGGAAAAAGAAGTCATCCTCCGCGAGATGGCCATGAACGTGGACGATCCCGTCCGCCGTTCCAACCGCATCCTCTGGGCCACCGCCTACATCACCCACCCCTATCGCCACCCCGTTATCGGCTACCCCGACATCTACAACAAAATCACCCGCGACGATGTTGTCGCCTACTACAAAAAGTTCTACGTCCCCAACAATCTCGTCTTTGTCGTTGTCGGCGATATCAAAGCCGCCGAAGTCATCGCCCATATCCGCGCCCTGACCAAAGACTTCAAGATGGGCGCCATCGAACCGCTTCAACTATCGGCCGAGCCGCCGCAACTCAGCACCCGTGAACGCCACGAGGAGATGCCGGTCAACATCTCTCGTCTCCATCTCGCCTGGCATATTCCCGCCATCACCCACTCCGACGTGTATCCCCTCGACGTCCTCGCCATCATCGCCGGCCAGGGCCGCAGTTCCCGTCTCTATCGGATCGTCCGACAGGAAAAAGGACTCGTCCACACCATCGAATGCGGCGCCTACACACCGTCCTATCCCGGTCTCTTCGAGGTGGAAGCCACCACCGACCCCGATAAACGCGATGCCGCCATTGCTGCCATCCGCGCTGAGATGACTCGTTTCGCTCACGAACCGGTTACCGACGCCGAATTCCGCAAGGCCATCAAAACCGTCATCAGTAACCATTACGAAAAACTCAAAACCATGGAAGGCCAGGCTTCCGACCTCGCTCACAACTTCATCCTCACCGGCGATCCAAACTTTGGCGACATCTACCTCGACAACATTCGCAAGGTCCGCCCCGAAGACATTCGCCGCGTCGCCCAACTTTATCTGACCGATAACAACCTCACCATCACCTCACTCAATCCGCCCGGTACCGTCGCCAAAACCGCCACCACCGGCCAGGCCGCCACGGGCATCCAAATCCAGAAAATCCAACTGCCCAACGGCCTGCGCCTGCTCGTGCGCGAAGACCCGAAACTGCCGTTCGTGGACGTGCGCGTCCTTTTCCGCGGCGGCGTCATTGCCGAAACCGCTGCCGACAACGGCATCACCAAACTCACCGCCCGCATGTTGCTGAAGGGAACCGCCACCCGTAGCGCCGACCAGATTTCCGAGTCCATCGAATCCGTCGGCGGCGATATCAGTTACATCGCCGGCAACAACAGCTTTGGTCTCATGACTCACACCATGAGCGACGACCTCGATCTGGCGCTCGACATCCTCGCTGATGTTCTCCAGAACCCAACCTTTCCTGCCGACCTTTTGGAAAAGGAACGCAAAGTCCAACTCGCAGAAATCAAAGCCGAGCAGGACCAAATCGTCCGAGCCGGTCAACAAGCCCTGCGCGAAGCGATGTTCACCACTCATCCTTACCGTCTCAACCCTCTCGGCACTCCCGACACCGTTGCGCATCTCACCGCCGCCGATCTCGCTTCTTTTCACCGCCGTTACATCGTTCCCAACAACATGGTCATCACCGTCTTCGGCAATGTCAAGACCGACGACATTCGCCAGAAAATCGAAAAACGTTTTGGCACGATGAAAAACCAGGAACCGCCGTTCCCGAAGACCGTTCCCGAACGCCTGGCTGCCGCCGTCCAACGCGACGTCATCAAGCCCAAAGAACAAGCCGTCCTCCTGATCGGGTACCCCGGCTCCGACCTCTACAGCCCCGACCGTTTCGCCCTGGAATTGCTTGACGAAATCTACTCCGGCATGGGATCGCGCCTCTTTCTCCGTTTGCGCGACGAACTCGGTCTCTGTTACTACTGCGGCGCCTCTCAACTGCTCGGACTCGACACCGGTTACTTCGCCTTTTACGTCGGCACCACTCCGCAACAGGTCGCCGACTGCCAGAAGGAAATCCTCGCCGAAATCGAGCGTCTCCAACGCGACGGCGTGACCGAAGCCGAGTTGGAGCGCGCCAAAAACGCCGTCATCGGCCAGCGCAAAGTGAAAATGCAGGACAACGCCGATCTCAGCATGACCGTTGGCCTCGACGAACTCTACGGCCTCGGCGCCACCTTCTTCCAGACGATTGACGAAAAATACCGCGCGGTCACCGTTGCCGACATCAAACGCGTCGCCGCCAAATACCTCGCCGGACCGGGCCGCGCCATCATCATTGTTCGACCGCCGACCAAACCGTAGCGCGCACGCGCGACGGCTACCCGGCTGTGGGTTGCAGTGGGCCGAGTTGACGCAACTGGGGCCAGTGCCAGGCCACCAGACCGACCACGATCAGGGTCCCGATTCCGCCGCTGACCACCGAAAACACCGCACCGGCCAGCGCCGCCACGACACCCGACTCGAAAGCGCCGAGTTCATTGGAGGTCGTGATGAACACGCTGTTCACGGCGGAGACGCGCCCGCGCATCGCGTCGGGCGTGAGCACCTGCACCAGCGTATGGCGAACGACCACGCTGATCTGGTCAAACGCGCCCAGCAGGTAAAGCATCCACAACGACAGCCAAAAACTCCGCGACAACCCGAAAACAATCGTCGTCATTCCAAAACCCGCCACCGCCCACAACAGCGTCACGCCCGCGCGTTGTGTCGGACGGCTGTGCGCCAGGAACACCGCCATCACCAGGGCGCCGACACCGGGCATCGCGCGCAAAAAACCCAGCCCGATCGGTCCCACCTGAAGAACGTCTTTCGCGTAAATCGGCATCAACGCCGTTGCGCCGCCAAACAACACGGCAAACATGTCCAGTGTGATCGGCGCGAGAATGACTTTCGTATTCCAGACAAACCGCGCTCCGGCCAACGCCGAGTTTAAGGTCAGCGGTTCGGGCGCCGCCGCCGCGCTCTGTCGCTTGCGGATCAGCGCCAGACAAACCGCAAATGTCAGCATCAGGCAGGCGTTGTTGAAATACACCGGCGTGGCCGCCTTGTGCCATGCGATGATGGTGCCGGCCAGCGACGGGCCGAGCACGGACGCCAGTTGAAAGCCGCTGCTGCGCCAGGTCACGGCGTTGCCAAAGACCTCCAGCGGCACCAACTGCGGTAACAACGCCGCTTGCGCGGGGAAATTGAACGACCGGGCACATCCGCCAACCAGCAGACACAGATAAAAGCCGTACACCGGTCCCCTGGTGTAGGAGAGCAGCGCCAGACCGAGCGCCGCCAACGCCATGATCACCTGCATTGCGATGGCAATCCGTCGCCGATCAAAATGATCGGCCGCGTGTCCCGCCGGCAACACCAGCAAAAACGCCGGCAGCGCCTGCAGCAGCCCGACCATCGCCAGCGGCAGCGCCGAACCGGTGCGCTCATAAAGTTCCCAGCCGACCGCCACGTCCTGCATCGCGTGGCTGGTGTTGGCCAGGAGGGCACCCCCTGCATAGAGACGATAATCGCGGTACCGAAATGCGGCGTACGGATCGTGGCGGGGTGACGCTCCGTTCATCGCCGCAAGCTACCCCGCCAGCGGCGTGTCATCATCAGCAACAGCAATCCAATCCCCACCAGCGCACCCGCGCCGGGTTCGGGCACCACGGTCAGCTTGACGTCACGGTTGACGGTGTCCAGCCACAAAAACCCATCAAGCCCGCTGCCGGCAATGTTGTAGAAGTTGGTGCCGGCGCCGAGGCTGGCGTTCAACACCATCGCGTCAAAGAGCGTGTAATCCCCCACCCCGAATCCGCTGGTGGTGGTAAAGGAGAACCAGTTGGTTTCCATGCCGGTGAAGGCCAGTGCATTGGTCACGATCACAAGATCACTGGCGTTGGTCGCGCCGAGTTCAAACACCAACAACGGCAGATTGGTCAGCGTGAGATTGCCGACGGTCATCGTGCCGACGCTGTTGCCGGGACTGAGCCGGCCACCGTTTATGAGCGCGGCATTGACAAACCCGGTCCCGCCCAGCGTGCCGCCGGTGACGGTGACCGTGCCGGCGCTCAGGCGCCCGTTCACAACCAACGTGCCGGCGCTGACGAGAGTCGGGCCGCTGTAGGTGTTGGTGGCGGTGAGCATCATCAGGCCGTTGCCGGTCTTGGCGATGCCGCGTCCGTCGTTCTCCTGCGTGATCTGGGCGCTAACCAACAGGTCAATGGCGGCCGCGCCGTCGGCGACGTTGAACACCAGCGGGTTGGCGCCGAAGTTGCTGCGGAGGTTGAGCCGCCCGGCAATAACCGAAGGATTGGGGTTGGCGAGGCTGTTGATGAGCAATGTATTGTCCAGAGCATCGAAGTAGCCACCGCCACTGCTTTGCATGGTGCCGCCGTTGAGGTTGATGCTGATCTGGTTGAGCGTCAAGTTCGCGTTGGTCGTGTGCAGGAGCGTGCCGCCGTTGAGGTTCAGCGCCGAAATGCCGTTGCCGTTGTAGCCGAAAGAATCCCACGCGACCGATTCCAGCACGGCATTGGAGTTGACCGTGACGACGCCGCGAAGCGTTCCCGCGGCGCTGCCGGAGGCGTTCAATTGGAGGGTACCGCTGTTGATGGTGGTGCCGCCGGTGAACGTGCTTCGGCCATTGAGGCGGATGGTGCCGTTGCCGATCTTCACAAGGGACAGGCTGCCGGCGGTGTTTCGGATCACGCCGGCAAAGGTGCTGTTGGCGTCGTTGTTGCCAATGGTCAGGGTGGACACGCCGCCGGCAACGGTATCTACAATACCGGCGCCGGAGAGGCCGTTGATGGTTTCGTTGAATCCGTTGAGGTCGAGCGTGCCGTTGACGGTAACATTGCCGTTGCCGGCGCCGTCGGGAATGATGTCGGAAGCGCCCAACCGCAGGGTGCCCGCGCTCACCGTGGTGTCGCCGCCGTAGGTGTTGGTGGCGGCAAGGACGATGGTGCCGGCGCCGAGTTTGGTGATGGCGTAGCCGCTGCCGGCGTCGTTGATAACCGCGGTGATGGTACCGACGCCACTGTTGGCGCCGAGGGTGGTGCTGGCCATCAGGGTAATGAGACCGGCGACGGTGGCGTTTTCCACCCGCAACTGACCGAGCGCCTCGCCAGTGGTTCCGCCGTAGAGTTGGATGGGGCTGGCGTAAGTGAGCGGTTGATAGAGGTAAAGCGTGGCATTGCTTTCGACCTTGACGGTGGCGGAAGCCGACGGGACGGCCGAGGTGTGGCTGAGAGAAACTTTTCCGCCGCCACCGCTGTTCGGATAAATGTCCAGCGTGCCAGTGAACCCGCTGAGGTCGCCGGAAAGCGTGGTGGTGTTGGCGCCCGTGCCGCCAGCGGTGACTTTGAGCAGGCCGGAGCCGGCCAGGCGGTTGGTGATGGTGGGAGAACCGGCAACGTTGATCCAAAGCGTGCCATTCGCGGTAATGGTGCCGTCGCCGAGACCGAGGCCGGTGGCGCTGGTGAGTTGAACGATGCCGGCGTTGATGAGAACGCCACCAGTGAAGTCGTTGGCGGTGCCGAGGGTCAACGTGCCGGTGCCGCTTTTGGTGAGGTTGGCAGGGCCGCTGAGTTTACCGGCGCCGGTGAAAGTGTAGTTGCTGGTGGAGTTGACGATGACGGCGGCGGGACGGAGCGTGCCGACGAGGGTGACGGTGTTGGTGGCAGCACCGGCATCGGTGAAGTTGACGGTGTCGAATTCGCAATAGCGATCGGCGCTGGCACCGTTGAGCCAGTTGGTAGAGGCGGCGAGGTCCCAGTTGGCGTTGGCGGTTGGGTTCCAAACAAGGCTGGCGTAGCTGCCGCTGACGTTGAGGTCCACGGTGGTGGCGGTTTCGGTGAGCGTCAAGGTTTTGCGGGTGCTGTTACCGAGGACGGTGGAACTGAACCCGGTGAGGTTGGTGCCGGCGTTGATGAGGCGGTAGCTGCCGTTGGTGAGAGGGTCGAGGAGGTTCAGGGAGAGAATCGAGCCGTTGGGCGAGAGAGTGCCGCTGACGGTAATGAGGTCGTTGGCGGCAGTGCCGATGTCGAAGACGTTCGTGTTGCCAGCATTCAGGGTCAGGTTGTTGCCAAATGTGAGCATGCCGACGCCGCCGGAAGTTCCGGGCAACAACTGCGCGCCGGCCGCGACCGTGACGTCGCCGGTCACGGTGCCGTTGCCGGTCAGGCGTTGGTTGCCGAGCAATGTGTAGCCGCTTGCGCGCGTTACGTCAAAGGTCGCGCCGGCGGCGACGGTGATGGTGGGCGTGTTGGTGATGGCGTTGGCGACGCCGAGGGCCAGCGTGCCGGCGTTGATGGTGGTGGCGCCGCTGTAGCTGTTGGTGCCGCTCAAGAGCATCAGACCCGCGCCGGTTTTGACGATCGGGATGGCCTGTGACATCGCGGCGGAGACCCAAAGGTCGGTTTCCGCCGCGCCGTCGGCGACGTTGAAGGTGATGATGCCGCCGCTGCCGCCGCCGCGCAGGTAAATGGTTTGGGCGTTGATGACCGACGGGTTGGCGTTGGGCAAAGTGGTGACATTGCCATCGAAGATGTAATTGCCCGTGGCATCGCCCGCGCCCTCGGAACTGATGGCGCCGCCGTTGAGGGTGACGCCGAAATTGAGGACGGAATCGTGCACGCCGGCGGCCACGGTCATGGTGCCGCCGTTGATCGTCAACGTGTTGGGATTAGCACCGTACCAGCCGAGGGCGTCAGCAACGCCGAGGCGCAAGACGGCGTTGCTGTTGATGGTCACGGAGCGGGCGGCGCCGAGGGCGGAGGCGGAGGCGTTGCCGGTGACGGTAATGTTGAGGACGCCTTCATTGATGACGACGCCGCCGGTGAGGGTGTTGCCGTTGTTGCCGAGGGTGAGTGTGCCGCCGCCGTTTTTTGTGAGTGAACCGGCGCCGGTGATCTGGCTGTTGATGGTGACGTTGCCGGTACCGCCGACGGTGAGGCTGTAGCCGATGTTGGTGATCCCGCCGGCCAACGTGAGCAGAGCGGTGTCGGACTGGATGGCGGCGTCGCCGGTGACAGTGATTTTGCCGTTGACGGTGTTGTTGGCAGCGGCGTTGCGGAGGGTACCGGCGAGGTTGATGGCGTTGGCGATGGTAACGGCGTTGCTGAGTTGCAGTTCGCCCGCGACGGTAACAGCGCCGAGGCCGAGGGCGCCGTTGTTGGCGACGCGCAGGACACCGGCATTGATGAGAACGCCGCCGGTGAAGTCGTTGGAGTTGGCGATGGTGAGGAGGCCGGAGCCGGTTTTGAGGAGACTGGTGTTGCCGGTGATTTTACCGGAGCCGGTGAAGGTGTAGTTGCTGGAGGAGTTGACAGTGACACCGAGGGGACGAAGTGCCGTGGCGATGTTGACAGTGGCAGTGGCCGCGCCGGTGTCGTCGAAGGTGACGGTGTCGAAGTCGTAGAAGCGATCGGCGACGCTGCTGTACCAGTTGGTGCTGGCGAGGTCCCAGTTGGCGTTGGCGGTCGGCAGCCAGGTGATGTTTTCGTAGGTACCGGTGACGGTGAGGGTGATCTGACTGCCGGTGTCGGCGATGGTCATGAGTTTGCGGGTGGTGTTGACCACGTTGGAGTCGAAGGGGCCGGAGAGGACAGTGTAGTTGATGAGTGTATAGGTGCCGTTGCTGACCGGGGTAAGCGAATAGATACCGAGTCGGGCGTTGTTGGGAGTGAGCGTGCCGGCGATGGTGAACTGGTCGGCGCTGGCACCGGCGAGGTCAAAGTAATTGGTGGTAGCGGTGGCCAATGTCAGGTCGTTGCGGAGCGTGAGCGCGTCGGTGGCGTTGTTGTTACCGCCGACGATATTTCCGCCGGGGGCGGTGGTGACGTTGCCGGTGACGATGCCGGTGCCGGCAAGGGTTTGGTTGGCGGCGACCGTGTAAGCGGGGCGGGCAGAGACATCGAAGACAGCGCTGGCGCCGACCAGGATGACGGCGGAATTGGTAATGGAGCCGGTGACGCCGAGGGCAAGGGTGCCGTTGTTGATGGTGGTGGGACCGGTGTAGGTGTTGGTGCCGGTGAGAGTGAAGACGCCGGTGCCTAGTTTGGTGAGGCCGCCGGTGCCGGAGAGGTTGCCGCCGTAGGTGGTGTTGGAGTTGTTATTGCCGACCTGGAGGAGGTTGCCGCCGTTGGCGATGTTGCCGGAACCGCTGAGGCCGCCGAGGACGATGTTGGTGATGCCGCTGCCCCATTGGAGGCCGTTGTTGGCGACGACGAGGTTGACGATGGCGTTGGAAAGGGCATAGGGGTTGTCGAGTTTGGCGTTGGAGCCGTTGACTGTGATGGTGCCGGAGTAGGTGTTGGAGGGGTTGACGAAGTGAACGCCATCAGTGTTGTTGTTGAGGTTGACGATGGTCAGTGCGGCGGAACCGCTGAGCACGCCGTCAAGGAAGAGGCTTTTGGTGTCCCATTTGACAGCGAGTGTGCCGCCATTGGGGCCGACCGTGATGGGGCCGGTGAAGTGATAGCGGCCATCCTCATCCTGCAAGGTACCACCATTGAGGACGAGGCTGTTGGTGAAGTAGTAGATGTTGCTGTTTTGGATCCAGAGTTTCAGTGTGCCACCCGTGTTGAGCGTGATGGCGCCGGTGCCGAGGGCGTTGGGGTCGCAGGTGGCGGTGCCAGTGCCACCGGTGCCGAGAGTAAGCGTGCCGCCGCTGATGACGGTGCCGCCAGAGTAGGTGTTGGTCGCGCCGAGGGGCATCGTGAAGATGATCTGGCCGGGGCCGGTTTTGATGAACTGGCCGGTGCCGGAAATGATGCCGCTGAGGGTGATGGCGCCGGTGCCGGTGCCGCCAAAGGTGGTGTTGGTGGCAAGGGTCATGGCGCTGGCGATGGTGACATTGGAGGCGCCGAACTGGTTGACCTGCGGCAACGCCGCGCCGGCGTTGGTGAACACCAGCGACTGGCCGAGAATGGTGACGGCAGCGTTGGAGAAATTGAGTTGGTTGAGGTTGAAACCGGCAGTCGGATTGGTGGTGACGTAGCTGGCGGCGGGCGTGAAAAAGTTCAGGATCGTGTAGTTGGCCGAAGGCGGGGCGGTCACCACGGCGGCGTCATTGGTCCAGTTGTCGGCGGCGCTCCAGGAGTTGGTGACGCCGGTGGTGGTGTTGGTCCAGAAGAAATTGGTTTGGGACCGGAGCGTTGGGGCACTCAAGACAATCGAGACGATCACTGTCAACACTTGACGAACGAAACTTGGTTTCATGTTTTTTTCGTCTCCAGCGTGATGTGTGAAGAGTTTATCCTTGTGGGGTCGCAGAGTCAATCTCGCCATGCACCGTTTATATCCGTTCATCGGCAAAAGTCGGAATTGACTCCGGGCGAGGAATTCTTACCATGCGTTTAACTTCAACCCAAGAGGCAAACACCATGAACCGACGTGAATTCATCAAGAACACCGCCATTGCCGGAGCCGGTTTGCTCATTCTGCCCAGCGGCCTGCGCGCCGCCAAGAACGGCCCGAACAGCAAGCTCAATATCGCCCTGATCGGCGTTTGGGGCCGCGGCCTGGCGCATTACGATTCGCTGAAGGATGAGAATGTCGTCGCGCTCTGCGACGTAAATGAGACCCGTTTCGCCGATGCGCTGAAGAAATTCCCGAACGCCAAGACCTATGTGGACTGGCGCAAGCTGCTCGACGATCACAAAAAACTCAATCTGGACGCTGTCGTCTGCTGCACCACCGACCACACGCACGCTTTCATTGCCAACTGGTGTATCAACCGTGACCTGCATTGCTATTGCGAAAAACCGCTCGCCATCACCGTCGAAGAAGCGCGCACCGTGCGGGCCAACTGGCTGAAAAAGAAAGGCAAACTCGCCACCCAGGTCGGTATGCAACGTCACGCCGACTCGAATTTCAATCGTCTCCGGGAGATGATTCGCGATGGTATTATTGGCGACCTGAAAGCCGCCTACGCCTGGGGCAACCGTCAGGTCAAGCCGGCGGGTTGCGATTACGATCAGGAAAAAGGCATTGTTTACTTCAAGACGGAAGGCAAACCGCGCGCCGGTTACCTCCCGGCGCAGGGCGCGCCGCCAAGCACGCTTCATTATGATCTCTGGCTGGGGCCGTCTCCCGAACATCCGTACAACCCCGGTTATTTCGCCCTTGGTGCGGGAGCCAATTGCCTTTCCTGGAACATGTTTTGGGATTTCGGCGCCGGTCAAATTGGCGACATGGGCAGTCATACCATGGACCTCGCATGGAACTGCCTCGATGCCACCCTGCCGACGACAGCCGAGGCCAAAGGCGATCCGTTCAATCCCGACATCACGCCAATCAAATGCGAATCGCACTTCGACCTGCCCGCCAACGACTGGCGCGGCCCCATCCGTGTCAGTTGGTATCAGGGCGGCGCCATGCCGAACCCGCCGAAGGATTTCATTGACCTGAAAAAGATCGGTCACGGCGCGATGTTCAAGGGCAGCAAAGGTTTTATCGTTGCCGATTTCACCACGCGTCTGGTGATGCCGTTTGGTGCCGACGCCGACCTTACATATTACAAACCGCGCAAACCGGAGAATCTTCTGCCGCCCGTCGGGCATTTCCAAAAACAGTGGCTGAATGCCTGCAAGGACCCCTCCCAACCGACCGCCTGCGACTTCGAGTACAGCGGCAACATGATTGAGATGATGTTGCTCGGACTGGTCGCCTATCGTGCCGGCAAGAAACTCCAATACGACCCTGTCGCCGGCCGAGTAACCAATGACGATAACGCCAACCAATACCTCAGCAAAAAATATCGTCCCGGTTGGGTCCTCAACGGCTGAGTCCGCCGGCAAACCATCGCGCCATTGCGCGCAGAAGAAATGATTCTACGGAAGCCTCCGTTCTGAAACGGAGGCTTCTGTTTTGTCGGTCACATCCGCAGGCTTTCGACAACCTTTGTCACGGCAAGATTTTGCCCCAAGAACAGGGCGCAACAGATGACGTGTCAATTCGCCGTTTTTGTAACAGGATAAACCAATGATTCTTTGTGCCCCTCCAACACGGCGACGAGATGTTCGAAAATCCGTTTCGGGTTGCTCTCCTCACCGGCTGACGCCAGTGCGGCTTTCATCGTCGGCAACAACGGCCGCGCCGCCTCACCGAGGCGGTCCAACACATTACCCGCCTGGACAGCCACCGGACCGCCGGCTTTCACGCAGCGTTCCAGCACCGGCAACGCAGCATCCAGTTTGCCGAGTCGCGCCAATGCTTCGGCGGCCGCCACTTGAACGGAACCGGATTCGTCCTGAAGCCGTTGACGCAACGCGCCCTCGGCGGCGGCGGCCTTCTCGCGGAGCATCGCGCACCCTTGGGCGGCCCACCAGCGAATTGGCTCACTGGGGTCGTTGAGCGCCTCGATCAACGTTGGAAGGTTCGACGGATTACGGTCGGAGGCGAGCATGGCCAATTCGAAGACCCGTTCGACCGGCCAGGCGCCTTCCGCGTGTGCTGCCTCGTAACCTTCCAGCGGAGAACCTTCCGGTAGAAATCCGTTGTCTTTGTACGCGAGAACCCGTTTTTTTAATTCGGCGCGGAACCGTTCCAGGGTCTGCCGATGATTCGGATCGGCGGCGAGATTGTGGATATTGTCGGGGTCGGCATCGAGATCATAGAGTTCCTCGGTTGGTTTTTCGCCCCAGAACATTGCGGTGGCAGGTGTCAGCTTACCTTCTCGGGCCAGGCGCGCCCAGGATTGGTAGCCGCGAGCCCGGAACATATACTGGAGCGGTTGAACGTATGGAAGGTCGGGACGAAAGTTACGAATGTACAACCACCGTTGGTCCATGACGGATCGCATCATGTCATACCGCTCGTCCATCCGATCCCGTGTGCAATAAACGAACTCGTTTGCCGTCGCCCTGGAAGGCCCCGCGAACGCTTTCCCCTGCATGTAGTCGGGAATCTTCACGCCCGCCAGCGAAAGCACGGTCGGCGCAAAATCAACAAAGTGAACCGGGTCCTTGATGCGCGAGCCGGGCGCGGCGGGCGCCAGGTGTCGCCATTTGGGCGGGAAATAAACAATGAGTGGCACATGAGTGCCGGTTCGCTGTAAAAAACGCTTGCTTCGCGGCAGAACGCCGCCGTTGTCACCGTAGAAAAACACAATTGTGTCGTCCGCCAGACCGTCGTCGGCAAGCTCCTTCAATCGCTGTGCCAACAGACGGTCCAGTTTCACGATGCGGCTGTATTGGCGCGCCCAGTCGGCGCGGATTTCAGGCGTGTCGGGCTGATACGGCGGAATGCGGACTTTGGAGGGATCAACCAGCGGCGGTTCTTTTTCGGGGAACAGGCAGCTTTCGTGAGTGCATTCGTAATTGAACACACTGAAGAACGGCTGCCCGGCGGCGCGACCGCGCCAGTGGGCGGTTCTACTGCAATCGTTCCAGGCTTCCTTGATGTTGATTGGCGAGTTGTAATCGGTCTTGGCGCTATTGGAGGTGTAGTAGCCAGCCTCGCGCAGGTAGGCGGGAAACCCTTTCAACCACGATGGAATCTTGCCGTGGGCACGCATGTGCTGCGCCGGACCAAAACTAACCGCGTACATACCGGCAATCAATGTCGCGCGCGATGGCGCGCAGACCGGCTGGGTAAAACACCGCTCATAGACAATGCCGTCGCGGGCAAGTTTATCCAGCGTTGGTGTCGGCGCGGTTGGATCGCCGTAACAGGCCAGCGTTGTAGTCATGTCCTCGCTCACCAGCCACAAGATATTCGGACGCTCGGCTGCCGTTGCCACGGTCATGATGAACGCCCAGACGGCCATCCACAAGTGTTTCATCGGGTTACTCCTTTCGGGATGTTACAACTTCTTTTATATCCGTTCCTGCTCGTTTAGCAATTTTTTCCTCATAGTTGACATTCGCGGGATTCCCCGTTAGTCACAAGCTATGCCGTCAACCGTTTCCTTTCAAGGCAGGGTCGAGTTTTGCGCGACATTCGCGCCGCGTCCCGACATTAGTCATGTGTTGTTTGATTTTGATGGCACGCTTTCGCTGATTCGTGAGGGTTGGGAAGAGGTCATGATCGCCATGTTTGTCGAGATGTTACCTCCCCGCGGCGGCGAGTCCGAAAAAGACCGAGAGCGTCTTGCCCGTGAGGACATCATGCGCTTGAACGGTAAACAAACCATTTACCAGATGATCCGTCTCGCCGAGCGCATCCGCGAGCGCGGCGGGCAACCGCGCGATCCTCTCTGGTACAAACACGAGTATCTGCAACGGCTCGACCGAACGATTGAGGGGCGAATTCAGGGGTTGCGCCAGGGCTGCATTTGTCCCGATGACCTTTTGGTTTACCGAGCGCGTCCTTTGCTGGAAGAACTTCAGCGCCGCGGCCTGACCTTGTATCTTGCCAGCGGCACGGATGAGCCATACGTCAAACAGGAAGCCGAACTGTTGGACCTGACACGCTATTTTGGCCCGCGCATCTACGGTGCCATTGACGACTACAAAAAATTTTCCAAAAAAATCGTCATCGAACGCATTCTCCGCGAAAACGCGATTGACGGGCGCCGTTTACTTTCATTTGGCGACGGTTATGTGGAAATCGAAAACACCAAACAGGTCGGCGGTCTCGCCGTCGCTGTCGCCAGCGACGAAGCGCACAACGGCTCCGGCCTCATGGACGAATGGAAACGCCAACGCCTCATCCGTGTCGGCGCCGATGTCGTGATCCCCGATTTCCGCGACGCGATACCACTGCTGAAACTCATCCTCGACACATGAAAACAGTCCCGCTCGATTTGCGAAAAATCAAGGTTCGCCCGTTGGCCGACCGAAAGAGCCTGACCCGCGTGGAGGAGATTCTCATTGATCCGGACACCCCTCCCCCCCCCTGTCCCGAACCGATGCGCGAACAGATTGCCGAGTGCGCCCGTCGGATCAAAGCCGCCCGCCAACGCGATGCGGGCGTCATCCTGATGTATGGCGCACATCTGTTGCGCAATGGCGCCGCCCTGATCCTGGAACGAATGATGACTCGCGGATGGCTCACCCATCTTGCCACCAACGGTGCCGGTTCCATCCACGATTGGGAATATGCCTGGTTGGGGCGCTCCACGGAAAATGTCGCTGAAAACATCCGCACCGGTACCTTCGGCACATGGGACGAGACCGGCCGTTACATCCACCTCGCCCTTCAGGCCGGCAACCAACGAGGCGAAGGGTACGGCACGGCTCTCGGACGTTTTATTGTCGAGGACGGCACCGCCGAGAGGCGCGTCGAACACCGATGGAAACACGCTTCCATTCTCGCCCAGGCGTTTCGCCACCGGGTTCCCGCCACGGTCCATCCCGGCATCGGGTACGACATCATTGCCTGCCATCCCATGTTCGACGGCGCCGTCATCGGACAGGCGGCTGCCGCCGATTTCCGCCTTTTTGCCGGTTCGGTCGAAACGCTGGATAACGGCGTTGTCCTTTCCATCGGCTCGGCGGTCATGGCGCCGCAGGTTTTCGAAAAAAGCCTGAGTTGCGTCAACAATCTCCGTCTCCAAGAGCATCGCCCGATTGTGCAGGGGCACACCATTTACGTTGTGGACATCCAGGACAATGGCGGATGGGACTGGACACGCGGCGAACCGCCGAAAACCAGTCCCGCCTACTATCTGCGTTTCTGCAAGAGTTTCTCACGCATGGGCGGCGCGATGCGCTACTTGCAGTGCGACAACATCACGTTTATTCACAATCTTCTTCACTGCCTGTGAACGACGCACGTTTCCATGCCATTACCGGTCGCTACGCTTCCCTGCGCATCGCCATCCTCGGCGATTTTTGCCTCGACCGCTATCTGGAGATTGACCCAACCAAAGAAGAAACATCCATCGAAACCGGACTTCCCGTCCACAATGTCGTCGCCGTCCGCGCCCAACCCGGCGGCGCCGGCACGATTCTCAACAATCTTGTCGCGCTCGGCATCGGCGCAATCTACCCGGTCGGTTTCTGCGGAAATGACGGCGAAGGTTACGAACTGCGCCGCGCCATTGCCGCGCAACCGAGCGTCCGCCTCGACCATTTTCTTTGCACCGACCAACGCCGCACGTTTACCTACTGTAAACCCCTTCTCCTCCGTCCCGGCCAGCCGCCGCGCGAACTCAACCGCCTCGACAGCAAAAACTGGACGCCCACGCCGCGGAACATTGAAGACCAACTCATCGCCTCACTGGCCATGCTGGCCAATCAGTCGGACGCCCTCATTGTTCTCGAGCAGGTGGACATCCCTGAAACCGGCGCTGTGACCCGACGAGTCCGCGAATCGCTTGGCGCATGGGACACGGCACTAGTCATCGCCGACAGTCGCCGTGGCTTGCGTGGTTTTCCGCCGCTGACGTTCAAAATGAACGCCGCCGAACTTGCCTCACTGGCCGGCGTCGCCGCGAACAGCCATTTGGATCAAATCAAGGCGGCTGCGCTGTCGTTGGCTCGTCAAAACAACCACCCGGTCTTCGTTACTCTCGCCGAGCAGGGCATCATCGGCGCGCAGCCCGACGGCACCATTGAGCATGTCCCGGCGCTTCCGACACGGGGGCCGATTGACATTGTCGGCGCGGGCGACGCCGTTACCGCGAACCTCGCTGCCGCGCTGGCAGCCGGCGCAACACTGCGCGAAGCACTCGAACTGGCCATGGCGGCTGCCTCGGTTGTCATTCACCAACTGGGAACCACGGGCACCGCTTCGCTTGCCCAGATTCGCCCGCTTCTGATGGAAACACAAACGGCGAGACGGTAAAACCGCTCGCCGTTTGCGGGAGGGGGGGCAAGTGATGGTTATTGTTTCTTCTTCTTTTTCTTGACGGGAACATCCGCCGCTTTTGTGGCCGGGATGGCGGCGATTTCCTCGTCACTGAGTTTTCCGTCGCCATTGGTGTCGTACGCCTTCAACAAGCCGTTCGGCTCGGCGGCCAACGCCTTGCGCATGGCATCTTTCTCATCGGCATCGAGGATGCCGTTACCGTTCTTGTCGTACTGGGCGTACACATCGGACGGAACGGTCTGGGGGGTGTCCTTTTTCTTTGTCTTGTCGCCCTTGGCGGCATCCGCCAGCGGAGCGGCCAGCGCCACGGCGCAGGCAGCCAATACAATCCATTGCCATCGTTTCATAGTTGATCCTTTCGGTTTACCGAGCATCAACACCGCAGAGGAGAATTAGTTGCGCGGTTATGGTTGGTTGCGTTTTTGTTTCGGAGCGGGCGGCGCGTCTTTTAGCGCCAGCGCGCGATATTCGTCTGCCTTCTGCTGCCAGAGTTCCGAGAGTTCCTTCACCTTGTCGGGATGCTCAGCGGCGACGTTTCGAGTCTCGCTGCGGTCGGTTTTCAGGTTGTACAACTCCCAATCCCCTCCCTGTTTGGCCGCAGAAACCAATTTCCAATCGCCAACGCGAATGGCCCGGTTGTTTTCGTGCAACCACCAGAGGAAGTCGTGAGAGACCGTGTTGTCCCTGGCAAACAACGGGAGAAGGCTTTTGCCGGGCGCGGGCGGAGCATCAGGATGCCAGCGCGCGCCGGTGAGTTCGAGGAGGGTGGGAACAACATCAATGATATGCGAAGGATTGTGGCGCAGTTCGCCGCGCGCCTTGACCCCGTTGGGCCAGTGAACGATCAGCGGCGTCGAGATGCCGCCTTCATGGACCCAGACCTTGTGCCGGCGCAGCGGCGTGTTGGCCGCGCTTGACCAACCGGGGCCGAGACACAGGAATGTGGCAGCCGAACCGGGCGCGGCGGACGGGTCGTGACCGTCACCGCGAATCATCATTTCGGCGCTGGCGCCGTTGTCGGAGAGGAAGAGAAGCAAGGTATTTTCAAACGCGCCCATGGCCTTGAGTTGTTCCACCACACGGCCGATTTCCCGGTCCATGCGATCAACCATCGCCGCATGGATGGCCATTTTCGCCGCCTGAAACTCGCGTTGCGACTCGCTCAGGGCGCTCCACGGCAACGGGCGGTTGACCTCGCACGGGCCGAGTCGGGCGATGGCAGCGGGGAAATCGTAGGGGGGGCCGACGTCAGGTTCCAACGCGGAGAGAGGACAGGTAACGATGCCCATGTCTTTTTGGCGTTTCCAGCGTTGTTCACGAATGGAATCCCATCCCTGGCGATAGATATCGCGATAACGGGCGATGTCCTCCGGCAGGGCTTGCAGCGGGAAATGCGGCGACGTGAAGCACAGGTAAAGAAAGAACGGCTTGTCCTGATGTTTCTCGGCGTGTTCCTTCAGGTACTTGATGGCGTAGTCGGCGATGGCGATGGTGGCGTAGTAACCGCTGTTGGTTGCCACTGGCGGTAGTTTCTGGTCATCCTCAAAATGCGCGTTTGGCGCAAAGTAGCGGCTGTGATCTTCAAGGCAGTAGGATCGGTCAAACCCGCCTTCCAGTTGCCGACCGTCAATATGCCACTTCCCGGAATGGTAACTGCGGTAACCGACCGCTCGGAGCAGTTCGGGAACCAGCGGCGCCCATTTGGGACGGATGCCGTAATTGCCACCAGGGACGCCGGGCATACTGTCCCGGCGAATCTGTTGGGCATAATAGCCGGTCAGAATGCTGCCACGCGACGGCCAGCAACGAGCCGTGTTGTAGAACTGCGTGAACCGCAGGCCGTCCGCGGCCAGTTTGTCGAGATTCGGCGTCTGGATTTCGCCGCCGTAACAACCGATGTCCGAATACCCCATGTCATCCGCAAGAATCAACAGGATGTTGGGTTTTTCGGCGCCGTGAACGGCGAGCGTCAGCCCGAGAATGGCTGCCAGTAAAAAAACGGTTTGTTTCATGGTATCACCTCAGACGTTGACAACGGGCAGTGGCGGACGGACCTTCCAACGGCCGCGCGTGAAGTCGGGCACATCCACCGAGGTGCTGCGGTTGGCGATGGACTTTTCGCTGAGCGGCCCGATGACCGACCAGGCGGCAGCATCGTACACGTCCTGGTCCAGCGGTTCGCCGTTGCGAAGACAATAGACAATCCGCCACAACATCAACCAGTCCATGCCGCCGTGGCCACCGCCTTTTTTGGCCAGCTCGCCCATTTTCACGAAAAGCGGGTGCTCGTATTTTTTCATGATGGCTTCCAGCGCTTCGTTCTGCGTCCATTCATGCGTGCTTTTGGTGATGCCTTCGCACGCCAGCCGATTGGGGAAGCCGGCAAACGTGCCCTTGGTCCCCTGGATCAGGTTGTGTCGGGAATACGGACGAGGCGAGGTCTCGTCCCACTGGACCATGATCGAACGACCCAACGCGGTCTTGATGATGGTGGTGTTGATGTCGCCGCATTTCCATTCCTTGATCTGGTTCCACTTGTGGTCGGGTGGGAATTTCGCCTTCGCAAACAAGGCGCGTCCCATGGCCGGAGAGGCGACGGCGGACAGGTAGTCGAATCGGTCCCCGCGATTAATGTTCATATACTGCGCGATAGGGCCGAGGCCGTGCGTCGGATAGAGGTTGCCGTTGCGTTTCGCGTAGTGCAGGGTGCGCCAGGAACCGGTGCCGTGCTCGACGTTGTACATCTGGCCGCGCAACTCGTGGATGTACGCCGCTTCGCCGTGCAACAGCTCGCCCAGCAAACCGAGACGGCAGATGTTCAGGCAAAACAATTCTTCACGGCCGTAATTGACATTTTCCATCATCATGCAGTGACGCTGGGTTTTCTCTGCCGTCTCCACCAGTTCCCAGCATTCCTCCACGGTAAGCGCAGCGGGCACTTCCGTGAAGGCGTGTTTGCCGGCCTTCATCGCGTCCACACACATCCGCGCGTGCCATTCCCACGGAGTGGCGATGATGACGATGTCTATGTCGTCCCGTTCCAACATGCGCTTGTAATCGAGGTCGCCGTTGCCGTAGGCGGCTGGTTTCGGCCGTCCTTTCTTCTCCACGCGCGCCACGGCACTGTTCAATGTCGGCGGGTGATTGTCCGCAATGGCAATCACATCCACTCCGTCAAGGGTCATCATCTGGTTGAGGTGTCCCCCACCGCGGGCGCCGACGCCGATGAAACCGACGCGGACACGGTCCATCTTGGGCGCCTTGTACAACAAGGGAACCGAAGCGGGACTTTCCGCCGCCGTCGCAGCCATGGAACCGAAGCGGCCCAGCGCCAGTCCGACACCGGCCCCGGTCACGCCACGCAGGAAATCTCGTCGTGTGATGGTTTGCGGATTCTGTTGAGTCATGATGTCATTGCTCCTTTTCGTTTTCATTTTGGGGTTTACCAACCAGGTTGGAGAGTTTTTCGGACAACCGTTTGACCAGTTCAGGATGTTTTTCCGCCAGGTTGATGGATTCCGAAGGGTCGCGCGCCAGATCATAGAGTGCAACGCCGCCCTGGGGGCCAAGACGTGTACTCGCCCGTTTCCTGCCGGCAGGGATGAGTTTCCAGTTCCCCTCGCGGATGGCAACGCGACCGGCGTGTTCCAACACAAAACCGCGACCGTCCGGCGCCTCGCCCAGCAGCGCAGGCAAAACGTTCACGCTGTCGGGCGCGTCTCCCGCGGCCAACGTCTGCCCCGTAAGAGCGGCGAAACTGGCACAGAAATCCACCTGACTGACGAGCGCATCGCTCACGCCGGGTTTGACGCGCGCAAGCCAACGGACAAGGAACGGCATCCGTGTGCCGCCCTCCCAGATGCTGGATTTGCCGCCGCGGAATGGCCCGGCCGGTTTGTGGTCGCCGAGTTTTTCAACAGCGCCGTCTTTGTAGCCGTCGTCGAGCACAGGGCCGTTGTCGCTGGAAAAGATCACCAGCGTGTTCTCGCTCAGTTGTAGGCGGTCAAGCACGGCCAGCAACTGCCCCACGCACCAGTCAAGCTGGACAATGACATCGCCGCGAGGCCCCATGGTGGTGGCGCCGACAAACCGCGGATGCGGCACGCGGGGGACATGGATGTCGTGCGTGGCGAAGTAGAGGAAAAACGGCTTGTTCTTGTTGCGCTCGATAAACTCGACGCCTTTTTTCGTAAACACATCCGCCATCTCTTCGTCCTTCCAGAGTGCGGCGGCGCCCCCCTTCATGTATCCGATGCGACCGATGCCGTTGACAACGGCCATATTATGTCCGTGGCTCCAGTCGAGTTTGAGTTTGTCGCGTTCGCTTACGCCGGTCGGTTCTCCGGGAAACGCTTTGCGATAGCTAACCTGGATGGGATCAGAAGGATCAAGTCCGACCACCTTCTGGTTTTCGAGGTACACGCAGGGCACGCGGTCGCCCGTGGCCGCCATGATAAAGGAGTAGTCGAAACCGACTTCGCGCGGGCCGGGTTTGATTTCCGCATTCCAGTCGAGCAGTTCCTGTCCGGCGCCGAGACCCAGATGCCATTTACCGACAATGCCGGTCGTGTATCCGTCCTTCTGGAGAATGGTTGCCAACGTCGCGCGATTGGTCTCGATGATCAAGGCGGCATCGCCCGGCAACACTCCCGTGCCTTTCTTGCGAAACGCATATTCCCCCGTGAGCATCGAGTAGCGCGAGGGCGTGCAGGTGGCAGAGGTACAGTAGGCGTTGGTGAAGCGCAACCCTTCCCTGGCAAGACGGTCTATGTTCGGGGTCTTGACGGCAGTCGCGCCGTAGCAGCCAACATCGCCATAACCGAGGTCGTCGGCGTAAATCAGCAGAATGTTTGGCGACCGAGGCGCGGCCAGAGCCGCTGACGCGGCACAAAACAGCAACCCCGCCAGCGTTAGAGAAACGGGGGCGTGATTCATGCGCATGAGCATCCTCTTACTGATAAGGGACTGTTCCTGTCTTGTCGGTGACATAATTCCATTTCTTCACATAGGTCTCGCCGGGTTGGAAATCGTCGTTTGTTTCCCGGAGTTTCCGCTGCAAGATCGTCTCCAGTTCGCGTTGCTGGTCGGCGACAGATGGATCGTTGCAGAGGTTTTTCATCTGGTAGGGATCGGTTTTGTTGTCGAACAACAGCCACGGTCCATCCAGCGCGCGCACGTAGGTGTAGCGCGCCGTGCGAACGCCGCGGTATTCCCGTCCGCCCCGCGCGCGTATCCACTCCCCAAACGGCGCATAACAGGCTATCAACGACGCACCATCACCCGGCGCGGGACCGCCGCGCAGATGCCCGGAAAAATCGAGTCCCTCCACCGTCTTCGGAATCTCGATGCCACACAACCCCAGCAACGTCGGCAGGATGTCGGGCGTACCCAGCGGGGTTGTGATCACCTTTCCCTTTTCGCCGAGCGGGGGCCACCGCAAGACGAACGGCACAAGAATGGATTCATCGTACGGTTTCTGTTTGCGCTCCAGACCGTGCGAACCAAGCATGTCGCCGTGATCAGATGTAAACACCACAATGGTCTCTCGTTCGATTCCCGTTTCACGCAGCGTCTCGCAGAGTCTTCCAAGACATTCATCCAACGCCACGATGTGAGCGTAATACCCCGCCAGGTCTTTTCGCGTCGTGGCCGCCTTCTGGTCGGGAACATTGGGGCGCAACACCAGTTTCGACGGATCAAACAGCGCCCGGTACCGTTCGGGTGCCGTGCCGTAGGGAGTATGCGGCGGCCCCCACGACAGCATCAGCAGAAACGGGCCGTTCTTTGCCTCGCGGCGAATGTACTGCTCTGCTTCCCGTGTCTGGGCAATGGCGTCATAACCGTCCCACATCAGGCGCGTCGCATCGTCGCCATAGTAAAAGGAGCGATTGTAATCATGCGTGCACTCCAACACTCGCCAGAACTCAAATCCCTGACGTCGCTCGCGCGGGATAAAACTCGACCGCCCGTGTCCGTCGAGGTGCCACTTACCAATGTACGCCGTCCGGTAGCCCGCCCCGGCAAATATGCGGGCAATCGAGATCGCATTCGTGTTCAGGCACACATCGTTGAGGAAAACACCGTGCGTGAGCGGATACTGTCCGGTCAAGAGACTGGCGCGGTACGGCGAACAGACCGGACAGGTCGAGACCGCCGTGGTGAAACGGATCCCCTCCGCCGCCAGGCGATCCAGCGACGGCGTGCGGAGATTCGGGTCGCCGTCATACCCGGTGGCCTGGGCTCGCCATTGATCAGCAAACACAAACAGGACGTTGGGTTTGCGCGCCGACGCCGTGTCAGCCGACAGCGATGACGCCACTGTCAGCAGGCCGATGACAGAAAGAAGGATGTGTATGGTTTTCACAAGCTTGGATTGTTTTTTGTGGGTGGCTGTTTTTTTGTGGGTGTTGTTTGGATTGGCCAATCGGGGGAGTCGGTCCGGGCGTTCCGCAAAATGCCTTCCATTTTCGCCACGATGACGGGATGTTGGGCGGCCTGGTCGGTTTGCTCGCCCGGATCGGTTGTAAGGTGAAACAGTTCAAGTGGTTTGCCGACGCCGAGACGCACGGCCTTCCAGTCGCCGGCGCGGACAGCCTGTTTGAAACCGCCCTCATGAAATTCCCAGTAGAGATAATCATGCGTCTTTTGTTTCTCAACCTGTCCGAGCAAGGTCGGAGCAAAACTGATGCTGTTGAGGCCGTCGGGAGGAGTGAGTCCCGCCAGTTCCGCCGCGGTGGCCAGGAAATCGCCAAAGTAGCCGACATGATCCGAGACGACGCCCGCTCGGATGTGTCCCGGCCACCGCGCCAGCAGCGGCACGCGGATGCCGCCCTCGTACAGGTCGCGTTTGAGGCCGCGCAGCGGTCCGTTGGATGCGAAGAATGACGGTGGATTCCCCCCTTCTTTGTGTGGCCCGTTGTCGGAACTGAACAACACCAGGGTATTCTCATCAAGGCCGAGTTGTTTCAACCGGTCAAACAACCGTCCGATGTCGGCGTCCATTCGCGTGATCATGGCGGCGTAACCCTTGCTGGGATCGGGCCAGTCCTTGTCCCGGTAGATACCGTAATCCGGTACTTCCTGGCCAATTTTTATGGCGCGCATTCCCTCGTTGTTGGCGTGCGGAATGGTGAACGCCAGATAAAGGAAAAACGGTTTGTCCTTGTGTTGTTGCAGCCAGGCAAGCGCTTCCTCGGCAAAAAGGTCGTGGCTGTACTCGACTTTTTTGGTGGCCCAACCCTGGCCGAACTCGCCTTCTCCTGGCACCTCGTTTTTCAGTGACACACGCTCCTCGTTGCGCCAGAGAAAGGACGGGTAATAGTTGTGGGCGTGTTGATGGTGCAGGTAACCAAAGAAGTAATCGAAGCCCTGTCGGGTGGGTACCCCGCTCGAACCGGCTTCTCCCAATCCCCACTTGCCGATCAGGGCGGTTGCGTACCCGGCCTGTTTCAGCAGTTTTGCGACGGTCATATCTTGTGGACGCAGTGGCGGCTGGGCGTCACCGCGAAATCCGTTGCCGCGAATCAGGCAGTGTCCGGTATCCAATCCGGTCATCAAGACGCAACGCGACGGGGCGCACACGGTCGAACCGGTGTAAAACTGGGTAAACCGCATCCCTTCCGCGGCCATCCGGTCGAGGTTCGGCGTACGGATTTTCTCCTGTCCATAACAACCGAGATCGCCGTAACCGAGATCGTCGGCAAGAATGAAGATGATGTTTGGCGGCGTGGCAGCACGGGTGTTCGCCGCGGAACAGGCTGCCAGAAGCGCGACAAGAAGAAGGGTCTGTTTCATGGTGTTATTGGGGTTCGAATCCAGGGCGTATTTTGCCGTCGTAACCGATCAACGGTAACGGGTTCTCGACGTGGCCCAGTTCGCGCGAGCCGGGGGCGGAGCCATCCAGGCCGAGATCGTTTTTCATCGCTTCGGCCAGCGACAACAGTTGCGTGACCATTTCCGGGTTGGCCGCCGCGAGATCGCTGGTTTCTCCCCGGTCGGTCTTCAGATTGTAGAGAGCGCGTTTGGCAAGATGTAATTTCCAGTCGCCGTGACGAACAGCTTCGAGTTTGAGGCCGCGGTAATAGTAGAATGTATCGTGGGGTGGTTGGGTGTTGGGATCGCCACGGAGTAACGGCCAGATATTGGCGCCGTCAATTTTGCGGTCGGCGGGAACTTTGGCATCCGCCAGCGCGGCAAATGTCGGCAGGATGTCGAACATACCCGTGATGGCGTCGCAGGAGGCGCCGGGCGGAATGTTGCCGGGCCACCAGGCAATAGTGGGGACACGGACACCGCCTTCCCATGTGCTCCCTTTGAACCCGCGCAACGGGGCGTTACTGGCGCGCTGGGTGCCGCCGTTGTCGCTGGTGAAGATAACCAGGGTGCGGTTGTCCAGTTTGAGTTCGCGCAAGGTGTCGAGCACTCGGCCAACGCTCCAATCCACTTCCTCAACCCAGTCCGAATAGATGCCGTGTGGCGAGTTGCCGGCCCATTTCTTGCCGGGATAAATCGGGAAATGGACGGCGGTATGCGCCAGGTAAAGAAAGAACGGCTCCGACCGGTGTTTTCTGATGAACTGGACGGCCTCATCGGTATAGAGTTCCACGAGGGATTGCTGGTCGTCGGGCAGGACACGTTTGAGGACGGTGTTATTTCGGAGCAGTGGCAGGGGAGGTTGTCCTTTGGCTTGTTTTTTGGGGAGCGGTTTGCCGAGGTCGCTTTTCGCGCCGTCAGCGGCAGGCCCCATGTCGTTGGAGTACGGCAGGCCAAAATAATAATCAAATCCCTGTTGTAACGGCAAAAACTCCGGCTGATCGCCCAGATGCCATTTGCCGATGATGCCGGTCGCGTATCCGACGGGCTTCAGGACTTCGGCGACGGTGATTTCCTTCGGCGAAAGGCCATTGGCTCCGCCGGGGAACAGCACGTGCGGAATGGGCAATGCGCGTTTCGGATAGCAACCGGTCAACAGCGCCGCGCGCGACGGCGAACAGACTGGCGCGGCGTAGAACGACGTGAGGCGAATGCCCTCCTTTGCCATTCGATCGAGATGGGGGGTGCGATTGATTTTTGAGCCGAATGGCCCAATGTCGCCGTAGCCCATGTCATCAATGTTGATGACGATGAAGTTCGGTTTCTCCCCTCCCAGCGCGAAGGCCGAGGCTGCCAACAGGGCAAGGAACAAAAGACGGGATGTTTTCATGCCAAACTCAGGCCAGTGCTTCCCGGCAATACTGGAGACACTTGGCCACTTCCTTCACGGGATCGGAGCCTTGCGGAACCTTGTATTCGAGTTCGATGTCCGCAGGGAATGTCCACTTCTCCTTGCGCATCAACTGGAGGATTTCCTTGATCGGTGTCGTCCCCTGCCCCCACGGCAGGTTGCCGCCGTCAGCGGTGCGATCTTTCAGGTGCAGGCTAACGATCCGGTCATGATATTTTTCGATCACGGGAATCGGCGACAATCCCTTGGTACCGGCCACGTAGTGCCCCACATCGAAGTTGAAGCCGATATATTGCCCGTAAGCCAGAATCGGGTCAGGCTTGTCCATGATCGGGTAATTGTTGGTGTGGTTATGGAACGCGACCCAAATCTTGTGTTTCTCGGCAAACGGCGCGAGCTTCTCCGCCATCTTCTCGTTGCGTTCGAGCGATACACCGACACAACCCAGCGCTTTGGCGACCTGAAAACTAAAGTCAATGTCTTCATCCGACGAGCCAAATCCCATCTTGTGAATGTGGATGTTCACGCCAGCGTCGTTGTACAGTTTGCGGAGTTCCCGACACCTGGCCAGTTGGGCTTCGCGCTGAGCATCTGTGGGTTTCGCCGACGACGCAGCAGGTTCATTCTTGGCTTTTTTGCCACCGAAACTGATACCGGCAAATGACTGGATCGGGCCGCCCATCAATTCGCATTCGCTGAGGCCGCTCTGCAACAGCGCCTGAAGCGTCTCCTCGGCGGTATTGGCAAACCCGCGATAGCTGTACGTAATGCAACCGATGCGCACCCCGTTGAAAACGGAGCATGGTTTGACGGTGGCGGCTCCTAATACGAATCGCGGCAGGGTGACCCCGGCCACAAGGGCGGCGGCGGCGCCGAGAAACTCCCGGCGAGAGGTTGGGATGTTGATGTTTGGCGTTGGCATGGATTTCTTCCTTTCTCGTGTGAAAACACTCATTGTTTCGCGCGCTTCTTTTTTGCCTGCGACGATTTCTCCAGGACATTGCAGCGAGCGGCCCATGATTCCCATTTCGCGCGCAGTTCGGCTGCCCGATCGGGCTGTTGCGCGGCAAGATTGTGCAATTCCGTGCGGTCGGCAGCGAGGTCGTAAAGTTCCCACGGACCGTTGGCACCTTTGCGGACGAGTTTCCAATCGCCCACACGGACCGCGGCATTGCCTTCGTGTTCCCAATACAACGCATCGCGTTCGATCGGCTTGTTTGCGAATGACGGCACGAGGCTGCGTCCTTCCATCGGTAGGATGTCGTGTCCGTTGAACTCGCGGGGATACCCCACACCGCTTACGTCCAGAATCGTGGGCAGGATGTCCACCAGATGCCCCGGCTGGCCGCGCAACTCGCCCCGATCCGTGATTCCCGCCGGCCAATGCACAATCAGCGGCGTCGCAATACCACCCTCGTGATTGTAATGCTTGTACAAGCGGAACGGCGTGTTTTCCAGGGTCGCCCACGACTGGCCGCAGAAAACATCGGACTGCGCGTCACCGGGATTTTTCCCGTTGCATCGTCCGTTGGGACCGGCTTCGGCATTGCCACCGTTGTCGGAGAGGAAGAAGATCAGCGTGTTGTCGAGGATGCCCCGTTTCTGAAGAGCGTCCACCAGCCGTCCCACACTGGCGTCCATGTGCCACACACACGCGGCATAAATCGCCATGATCTGGTCAAACCGGTCCTGCTCCTTCGCGCTCAAAAGGTCCCATGCGCTGACGTTGTCGGGACGAGGCGAAAGTTCCCACGCGGGATTCAGCAAGCCCATCTGTTTTTGTCGGGCATGACGTTCCTCGCGCAGTTTGTCCCACCCGACACGGTATTTCCCGCGAAACCGGGCAATATCTTCCGGTGGCGCCTGCAAAGGAAAATGCGGCGCATTGTGACAAAGATGCAAATAAAATGTTTTTTTTGCCGCCAGCGCCTCGTCCATGAATTTGATGGCAAAGTCGGTCCACAAATCGGTCGAGTACCAGTCGTCCGGCACACCGCCGCCACGACGACCGATGTGGACGCCGTTTAGCCACAGGTCCGCGCGGGGCGCGTCGGGGAAATAAAAACCGCCAGCCGCCGCGTTCAGCGAACGCTCAAAACCGCGCGTCCAGGGCGCGACTCCTTTTTCCTGTCCCAGATGCCATTTGCCGCTCAAGATGGTGAAATAGCCGGCGGCGCGCAACACTTCGGCGGCGGTGACACAGCGGTCGTTGAGATGTCCGCGGTAGCCGGGTACCCCCTTGTCCTCCAGCATGTGCCCGACTCCCGTCTGATGCGGGTAAAGCCCGGTCAACACCGAGGCGCGCGAGGGGCAACATCGTCCCGTGTTGTAAAACTGCGTGTACCGCAAACCGTTGGCGGCCAGTTTGTCGAGGTGCGGCGTCGGAATCTCGCTGCCGTAGCAACTCAGGTCCGACCAGCCCATGTCGTCCGCGAGGATGACGATGATATTGGGTCGCTCCGCCATGGCAGGCTTGTCAGCGGCAAAAAGACACCCCCACGGGACGCACAACAGCAGCCGCATAAAACGAGCGATACGCGCGGTCACGGTTTGCCTCCCTTGATGAATTCTTCGCGGCTCAAAACGCCGTCGTGATTGGTGTCAAACCGCAGAAAACGTTTGGGCGCCTCATCGGGATCGGGTTGATTGGCGAGAAACTCTTCGCGAGTGAGTTTGCCGTCGCCGTTTTTGTCGCGCCGATCAAACAGGGTGCCCCGATCCGGTTTCGGTTGTGCGTCGGAAGTTTTGGCAGCGGCATGAACCTGCGGTCGTGCTTCGGGTTGGTGGGCAAGGATGGCGCGGAGTTGGGCGACGATTTCCGGTTTGTCCGCGGCGAGATTTTTTGTTTCGGCGGGATCGCTTTCGTAATCGTAAAGCTCACAGACGGCGGTATCGGGCGGTTCGCCAATTTTTTTCCACTCGACGAGACGGTATCGCTCGGTGCGAACGGCGCGTCCCAGCAACTGGCCGCGGGGATAAACGTGGAAGACGGCGTCTTTGGTGGCGGCCGACGGATCTTTCAACACGCGGACGAAACTGACGCCATCAAGTCCCTGCGGCAGCGGCAAACCGGCCAGTTCGCACAGGGTCGGATAAATGTCCACCGTCTCAACCAGCGCGGCGGTTTTGCTGCCCGGACGGGTCACACCGGGGGCAACAACGAGCAACGGAATGCGGGCGGCCTGTTCGTAGTTGGTGTGTTTGCACCACATACCGTGGTCACCCAGATGCCAGCCGTGATCGCCCCAGAGAATGATGAGGGTGTTTTTCGTCAACCCCTCCTGGTCAAGCGCGTCAAGCAGCCGCCCCAGTTGGGCGTCCATGTAACTGACGGCCGCGTGATATCCGTGGATCAGATGTCGGGCCTTATCGTCATTGAGCGGTCCGACTTCGGGGATGTCGCTGTACTGTCGCAATTCGCCCCAGGTCGTCGGGGCGAACGGCGGCGCGCCCATCGGCGGCGTTTTCAGCGTGGGAAGCGGGAACGACCGGGGATCATACAGATCCCAATATTTTTTCGGCGCCACAAACGGCAGGTGTGGTTTGAGGAAACCAACAGCAATGAACCAAGGCTCGTTCGGTTTCTGTTTCGCGGTGCGCAACCGTTGGATGGCTTCGTCGGCAATCTGGCCGTCGCCGTAGGTGTTGTCGGGCACATCAGCGCACTCGGTGGCGGCGCCGCGCGGCAGTTTGGAGGGGTTGACCTTGGCGTTGGTAAAACGGGCTTCTTCGCGGGTCAGTTGTGAGGGGCGATTCTCTTGCAGTGCGTAACCGCCAGCGGGACCCGCTTTCGGTCCCCAGTGTGGGACACTCCAGGAGATGGCGTCTTCGTGGTTGCCGTGGCCGACGTGCATGATTTTGCCCAGCGCTTCGGTTCGGTATCCGTGTTTCTGGAAATATTGCGCCACGGTCACGGCGTCGGGCACGGCTTTGCGAAAGTTCGTTCCCAGGTCATAGATGCCAATGGACGTCGGGCGCAACCCGGTCATGAGCGCGTTACGCGAGGGGGCACAGACGGCCTGATTGCAAAAGGCGCGCTCGAACAGCATTCCGCGAGCGGCCAACCGATCCACGTTCGGCGACTGGATGAGAGGGACGCCATAGCATCCGAGCAACGGTTTGAGGTCATCCACACAGATCAACATCACGTTCGGTTTCTCCGCCGCCGCGCCCGACGTCAGCAGCCCAAGAGTTAAAAACGTGATCCAAATTCGTTTCATGTTACTTGCTGGTTTTCTTTTGCGGACGTTCCACCGGGTCCGTGAACGGCGGGCGATCAAACATCGCGCCGTCGCCGCTCACCCGCGGATCGTTTGCTTCCGTGAGGCGTTTCATCAGCTCGGCGGCCAGTTTCTCTTTTGTGGCGGCATAATCGGGATGCGTGGCCACATTGTGGACCTGGTCGGGATCGTTGCGAAGATCGTAAAGCTCCTCCGCGGGGCGTTTCCCGAAAGCGAACTCGTAATGCCATCGCCACGGCGGATCGTCGCGATGCTCGATCAACCAGGCCTTTGTCGGGCTGGCATCCATGTCGGCGTACGCAAGATAGGTGTTACGTTCCAGGGCCTCCATCGCCGGCAACACCGCGTTGGTGGCCACACCGGGAACCCCCATCGGCCAGCGATCCGCGGCAAAATTACGAACGTACACAAAATCTTTTGTCCGCAGCGCCCGCATCGGGTACGGCAAATGACCATCGCGGGCGGCAGCCACGTGGCGTTCGCGTCCCGTAACCACCCATGTGCGCGTCGGATCCACCTGTCCGCTTGCATCGGACCGCAACAACGGCAGTAACGAGCGCCCGTACAATCCCGACGGCGGTGTCACACCTCCGACCTCCATGAATGTCGGCGCCAGGTCGGGCAGGCAAACAAAATCGTCCACCACCCGTCCTCCCTTTCCACCGGGCACGCGCGCCACGAGGGCGACGGCGACTCCGTGATCATAAAGGTTACACTTGCCGGACGGCACACCGGGCATCCCGTGGTCGCCGCTGATAACGACGAGCGTGTGATCAATCTCGCCGCACTCTTCCAGGCGATCCATCAACACGCCCACATACGCATCCACCGCCTGGCATTCGCCCAAGTAATCGGCCACATCCTCCCGTACTTCCGGCACATCGGGCAGAAACTTCGGCATCTTGCCCTTGAGCGAGTCGGGGTCAATCCCCCAAAGTTTCTTGCCGGACCCTTTGACCCACGTCCGGTGCGTTGTGGTGGGGCCAAAAAAGTACAGCCAGGGCTGTCCGGGGTTGCGGTCGGCGAGAAACGCGTCAAAGTTTTTCCGTACCTGCGCCAGGATTTCCTCGCGCGCCTGCGCCACGCTCATCCCCTTCTCCACGCGGGCGGTTGCTTCCTCGGAAAAATTGTTCGGCGCCCGTCCTGCCTTTTCATAGGCATACTTCTGGCCGCCGATGGGCGCGTCCGCGGGCGAGCCGGGACTCCAAACCTTGTACGACTTGCCGATGTGATACCCCGCGTCGCGCAGCAGCAACGGGAAACTGGGAATCGAGTCGTCCCAAATCGCCCCTTGCAGGTTCGCCGCCCGCCCGCAGTTGAAGAAATAGCGACCCGACAACAATGAGCTGCGACAAGGAGTGCAGGACGGAGCATTGACAAAGGCGTTCCTGAACAGGACGCCTTCACGGGCTACACGGTCCACGTTCGGCGTCTGAATGGCGTCGTTGATCGTCGGACGCCCATCCAGTCCCTTGTAACAACTGGCATAGCGCCCCCAGTCATCCGCAAACACAAACAGAATGTTCCAGCGCGGCGCGGCAGCGGAGAGATTGGTCGCCACAGCCAAAACCACGGCCATACCAACAGCAACCGCGCTCATGACCGTCCTCCAAATTTCCGCACGGCATCGGCCTTGAAAACGCCTTGTGCGTTTTTTCCATCGCCCGGAAAACCGGCATGTTGCACCATCCAGATGAAAATCAGCCCCTGTTTGCGGTCAAGGGTCATGTTTGTCGCGCAGGCGCCGCCGTGACCAAAGGAACCGTCGCCGCCGACCGACCAACCGAAACCGTAGCTCTCCTTCAGCGACGGCGGCGTCTGGCGGCTGGTCATCTGTTTCACAGCGGCCTCGGAAAGATACCGTTTCCCTTGGAATTCGCCGTCGTTGAGGATCATCTGACAAAACCGGACGAGGTCCGACGCGGTCGAAAACAATCCGCCCGCCGGCATGGGTTGGCGATCGGCAGCAGTGAGCGGATATTTCAACTGTGAAATGGGAGTTTCGACCAGGTTTGTTCTGGCGACATCGGGCTTGTAGCATTTCGCCAGACGACGGAGTTGTCGTTCAGTCGGCCAGAAGGTCGTGTCCTTCATGCCCAGCGGCTTAAACAGGCGTTTGTCGAGGAACTCCTCGTAGCACATTCCGCTGACCACCTCAATGATTCGTCCCACTGTATTGATGCCGGCGTTGGAGTAAAGGTATTTCGTGTCCGGTTCAAACTGCAACGGCACCATGGCATAACTGCGCACGCGCAGCGCCAGGGGGAACAGGTCAAGCGTCGGCTCTTCCATCGGCGATTTGAACGGCAATCCGCTGGTGTGGCTGAGGATATTTTTTACCGTGATCGGGTGCGCGGGTTTCTGAAGTAACATGTGTTTGTCGTCTTTTTCCGCCACCACCATTTGCCCCTTGAATTCCGGCAGGTATTTCTCGACAGGATCGTCCACATTGACCTTGCCCTCGTCCACCAACATCATCAGCGCCGCCGCCGTGATCGGCTTCGACTGCGACGCGATCCAGAACAAACAATCCGTTCGCATCGGCCGTCGCGCCGCGATGTCCGCCCAGCCGACCGCTTCGAGACTGAGAATTTTTTCTTTTGTTGCCACCAGGGTCACCGCGCCCGCCAACTCGTGTTTGTCCACAAACGGCTGAAGCACACTGGCGGCATCACTCGTGGCGCAGAGAACGGCCAAAACCGCGATGAGCAGGATTCTCATCGGTTCACCAACTCCTTCCCGCTGAGATTCTGAATGTTGACCCGATAGCCATCCGGCACGCGGAAGCGGCAGGCGAGTTTGTTGTCCTCCTTCCACCAGCGCATTTGGATCACGCCATCCGGCACGGGCATTGTCCCTTCACACCAGTCGAGCGGCAGATCGGTAAGGCGGAGTTGAATGGACCGGGCGCGCGGATCAACTTGGTACAAACCCAACACATCGCGGTAGAAGACGTGGGCAGCGTGTGAAGCGAACCCATGGTTGCAACTGGCCTGCGGGGCATCATGTTCCCAGAGCGTACCGGTGCGGTCGGCCATGTATAGCCAGTAGCCGATGGCTTCGTCCAAAATCTGTTTCGTGCGTCCCGCCCGCGAGAGCAACTCGAAGCGGAGCATATTGCCGATGAAAGCGTTGGCGGGATGGATGTCGGGATGGGCTTTTGTCTGTTTCCGATGAGGGCCGAAGTCGGTCACCAGGGTCTTCCAAAGCGCAGGATGCGATTCGGTCGTGGCGATACCGAAAAAGAAGGCAAAATACTGGCAGACCTCGCTTCGATTACGGGTCACCTCCCGTCTGCCATTTTTTCGGACAGCGTTGTCCACGAAAAACTCACCGTCAAACGATTGTGCGCGGATGGTCTCACGGAGACGGGCGGCTTTCTGCGTAAGATCGGGTCGCTGATAGAGTCGCCCGACGACATCCAGCGTGCGCGCATAAAGCATGTTGGAAGGATAATTGATGTCCTGCACGAAACTGTTCGCCTTCGACCATTCGACAAAGACCCAGCCCGGCAATTTCTCCAGCAAACCGTCTTCATTCTCGAACGGCTGGAAATACTCCAGCAACCGCATCACACGCGGGCGGAGTGCCTCCACCAGATCGCGGTCGCCGCTGCGTTCCAGGTACTCTTCCAGTTGGACAACAAACCACATCGCCCAGTTCGGGATGAAAACGCCGTCGTAATGGTCACTCGGATAACACATCGGCAACATCCCGTCCGGCAGACATTGAAAACGTTCCGGGAGCAAAAAGTTTTCAAAAAAGTTCCGCTCAACAACCGTATCACCGCACAGGTCGCGCGCAACGCGGGCCGTAAAAAAACTGTCACAGAGCCACCCGGCCCGCTCACGTGACGGACAATCCATGAACACATCGGTCGCGTTCTGTTCGAACGTGCGACGCGCGGCAGCAAAGATACGGTTCAACCGCTCGTCACTCGTCGCAAACGTTGCCCGCCCCGCGTCGGGATTGACATACTGGCGGAGGTACACGTCGGTCACCTCGCAGTCGCCCTCCAGCACCATCAGTTTGAGATAACGCAGCGTGTACGGCTCGAACGACTCAACCTTATAGGTGCCGGGTTCGAGTTCGTAGAGCACAATGTTGACGCAGCCGAGCCGTTTCCAGTCCACGTCCCCGTTGGAAAGAATCTCGTCAAACGCGAAAAAGAGCCGCGTCTTTGCCCGCGCCGTAATGGTAGCACCGATGAAACCGGTCAGGTTCACGCCAAAATCCACGATGTGAAACGAGTTTTCCGTCAAGACAATGTCGGACGATGCCGCCCCGGAAGAGATGGTGCGAACAGCTTGAAGCTCGATGGATGGAATCGTCTCCAGTTCCGTTTCCGGAAATCCTTTCAGCTTCGACCCGATATTGACCAGCGAGCGATCTTTCCAGACCTTCTTCGGTAGTTCACCTTTCGCCAGTGTCCCTGCCGCGATGTGTGCGACCGGTTTCACCAGGGCAAATGTCGGGTACGGCACACGGCGGGGCAGCAACGGCTTGGCAGCGACCAGCACGCATTTCACCGGATCGCGTCGGGCAGGCAATCGCCAAACTTCGCTGAACGGGCGCTGAAAACTGTAGCGGGCCACCTTCTGGACGCGCGCGCGCTGGATGAACGCCTCAAAACCGCTTCCGCCGGTGGCAGCGATCACGTTGCCATTGGCGACCATTTCCGCCTGAAGAAATGACGGCTGATCCAGAAGATAAAAGCTGTTGACGTTATAGCCGGCCACCTCGATTTCGACCGTTCCCGGCGGCAACGACCATTCATCCACACGGTAAAATCCGTGTCCGGCACGCGCGGGCCCATGAGCAACAAACACGCCATTGACGAGCACACGATACAACGATGACGCCGTGATTCGCAATGTGGACGGTTTGTCGGCCACGGCGCGGAAACTCACGAAAAGATTTTTCTCCGACTCTCGTCCTTCGGGCCAAACGGGCCGTGCCTCTTGAAAACAAACCTCGGCGCTGGTGGCGCTGAACGCCATTCCCAACATCGCCAAGGAAAGCGCACGAATCACGGAAGCTCCCGAATGAAGATATTGCGAAACCAAAGGGTATTGCCGTGGTTTTGCAGCTCAATCGGACCGCTGGGGAAGATGGGGCGGCTGCGGTCCCAGTAATTTTCCAGCGTGACGTTGTCCACGACAAGTTGATCGTTGAGCCAAACCGTGACTTTCTCGCCGACCATTTTGATGCGAAACGTGTTCCACTCGCCCACCGGTTTGTCGGCGCGCACGAGCGGTTTGCTGGGATTGAGTTTGTTGTTCCAGAGGCCGCCGGAACCTTCGGGATTGTCCCAAATCTGGACCTGGGGCGAGCCGCGCAGGTAAATGCCGCTGTCGCCTTTCGGGAGAATCTTCCAGTCCACCAGCAATTCAAAATTTTTGTAGTCCTTGGCGGTGCAAAGGTTCTGTCCCTTGCCGTCAAACACCAGGACGCCGTTTTCGACCTTCCAGTGGGCGCGCATGTTCTCGTCGGCTTTGGCTTGCGCGGCGGCGAGTTGTTCCGGCGTCATCTTGGCGCGCGAGATCGGGTTGCCGACCAGCCCTTTCCAGCCGGTCAGGTCTTTGCCGTTGAACAGCGGAACGAAACCGGGAGGACAGACCGGACCCTTCTCGCCCGGATCGCCCTTCGCGCCGGACAGGTCTTTGATGCGGATGTTGCGGAACCAAACCACACTGCCGTGGCCGAGGAACCCGATGCGCCCGGATTTGTTGTGAAGGCCGGGATGTTTCTTCAGGTCGTGCATGTTGTCGGTCTGTTTGATCTCGTCGAGATTGGCATCCACAATCACAACGCCGTTCAGGGTCACCTTGATATGCGGCCCGATGGCGCTGATTTCCTCGACATTCCATTCGCCGACCGGTTTCAGGTGTCCGCGTTTGGCGGGCACAATGCCGTAAATGGAACCGTGATACTGGTAGGGCTGGAGTTTGGCGTACTTTTCGGCGGTATCATCGAGAATCTGAATCTCCATGCCGGCATAGGCGGCATCGCCCTTGCCGGGCCAGCGGATACCGATCCCGTTATTGGCGCCGGGCGTGAGCTTGAACTCGAAACGAAAAATAAAGTCGCTGTATTCCTTTTCCGTGTAGAGCACGCCGCCGGGTTTGCAGACGATCATGCCGTCCTCGGCGAGGTATCCCTTGGTGTCACCCGTCCAGCCACTGAGGTCTTTGCCGTTGAACAGCGAGACAAAACCCTCCTCCTCGGCCCACGCAGTTGCCAGTGTCAACAAACAAATCAGAACGAATTTCATTTTTTCCTCCGTAACGTTCCCGGTTGTTTTTCCAGTTCTTGCAACGCGGCCTGCGCCTGTTGTTTTTCCTCCGGACGCGGCGCCGTCTCGATCAGTTTCTGAAGCCAGGCCGCCTTCTGTTCCTTCTCAAGGTCAGCGCGCGTGACAATCCGTATCGCGCCGCGCGCGGCCAACACGCGTAATTTCGTGTCCTCCGACTCTCGACACAGCGCCAACAACGGTTCCAACGCCGATTCGTCGCGCCAATCCGCCAGGGCGCGCACGGCGGCTTCGCGTTCGCTCCCCCGGCTGGCTGCCACGACGGCATCCAGCGCCGTTTTGCCGCCAAAGGCGGGCAGAAGCGACAGGGTCCAGGCGCGGGCGCTTTCAGGCACGTGGGTCAGCATGGCCACTACGCGGGTGTTGTTGGCCAATCGGGGAGCGGCGGCCGCAATCGCTTTGGCGGCCTGTTCTCGAAACCCCTCGTCGTTCGTGGCAAGCGCGGCCGAGAGAATCTGCTCGATCTCCTTTTCTCCCGCCAGCAATCCCAGCGCGGTAAACGCCTGTTTGGAAACGGCAGGGTCATGAATCAACGGCATCACGGCAGCGGCTTGTGCGCGGGCGCGACGACGCGTAAGCAGTTCCAACGCGATGCCCTGCTGGGCAGGAGAGGTCAACATCCCGGCCAGCGCGGCGTCCACTTTGGGGTCGACGCTGTTTTGCAAAGCCAATACAGCCACCTGACGAACGGCGTCGTCGCTCTCGCGGAGCGCTTCCAACAACACGGGAACGTTGGCCGGCTCGGCGCGACGCGCAATGGCTTCCAGCAACAGTCGCCGCGGCTCGCCCGTGGCGCGACGAAACGCGGCAATCAGGCCGACGGCCGACGGCATTTGGCTGAGTTGTCGCGCCGCCTGTTCGCGAACGGCGCGGTCGGGATCGTCAAGCAGCGCGAGCAGTTTGGGTTGCGCGGCATAACCGCGCGCGGCGGCCAGCAGCGCCACGGCGCCGCAACGGATCGGCGAGGATTTGACGCTGCCAAGCAGGTCCAGCGCCACCACGGCGGGTTCCTGTTTGCGACCGAGTTCGAGGAGGCTTTCCCCATGTCGGAGGTAGGCGGCGGCATACGCGCCGTCGCTGATCCGGGCGCTGAGCAACCGCGCGGCCCGCCGTGAAGTGGTACGTCCGAGCGCGTAGAGACAAACATCCTTGAGATCGCCGGTGGCATAGAGCAGTCGTCGGGCGCAATCGGAAATCGCTTCGGAAGAACCGAGGTCGCCCAGCGCCTTGATAAGTTTGACGGCGTTGGTGTCATCCGCGCTGGCCAGCGCATTGGCTAGGGCGCGTTCGGCTCCAGGGCCGCCGACGCTGACGAGGATGCGGATGGCCGCGTCATCGGGCAGCGATTGGGCGACGGCAGGAATATCGGCGCTGGTGGCATTCAGCCAGGTAGCGGCGGCGAAGAGAACAGAGGCGATGAAGTTCATAGATGCCAGGGAGAACGCATGGGTTGGTCAATGAGACGGTTGGCTTCGTCGTCACCAATGAAACGCAAGGCAACGGGATCGAATTTGAGGTTGCGACCGAGTCGGACCGCGCAGGCGGCCACCTGGACCATGATACAGGAGCGCGCGGCGTTCTGTTCGTTGAGCACAAACGGCTGACGGGTTCGAACGCACTTGGCGAAGTCGTCATTGGCGGGAGGAAGATCCGGCAGGTCGTTGACCGCAGCCGCCAGGTTCGGGATGTCGGAACGCAAACCGGGCCAGATCCGTCCTTTGGGGCCTTCGAGGAACGGCGCGTCCTTTTCGCGGTTGTCGCCGTCCAGAATCACGGTGCAGCCATCGGCATATTTCAATTCGACGCGACGCCATGGAATCACCGCGTCATCCGGTTGTGGCGGTGTATCCACTTCGACGCTGACGGGGCTGGTGTCGTCCTTGCCGAGGATAAACTGGACGGGATCAAGGTAATGTTGTCCCATGTCGCCGAGACCGCCCGCGTCGTAGTCCCAATAACCGCGGAAACTGCCGTGGACACGGTGTGGATGATACGGTTTGTACGGCGCCGGACCGAGCCAGAGGTTGTAGTCGAGATTTTCAGGAACAGGCTGCGGGGTCAGGTCCGTCTTGCCGCTCCAGGCGTTCAGCTTCCAGTTGAACCCGGTCGTGCCGCCGACAATCACCTTGATCGGCCAACCAAGCAGACCGTTGGCAACGATTTTCTTCAGAGGCGCGGCCGTAGTGCCAAACCCGTAGAGACCGCTGCTGAAACGAAACCATGTATTGATCCGAAAGATTCGCTGGCGGTGCGCCACCACGTCGCGGGCACGAATGACCTCGCCAATGGTGCGGGCCATCGGTTTTTCGCACCAGATGTCCTTGCCAGCCTCGGCGGCCATCACGGTCATCACCGCATGCCAGTGCGGCGGCGTGCAGATGTGAACGATATCAATATCGGGCCGCGCAAGAACCTCGCGGAAATCGCGGTAGCCTTTAACTTCGGGCGGTTGCCCCTTCATCCGATTGGCCAAATGCTGGCTGTCGGGATCGCACAACGCTAACAGCCGCCCATCCGTCATCGGCAGATGCGACCCGCTGATGCCACCGCACCCGATGATGGCGCGGGTGAGTTGCTCGCTCGGCGGGGTGTAGCCGGGACCGCCCAGCACATGACGCGGAACAATGGTGAATGCCGCCGCGGCGCTAACCGTGCGAATGAAATCACGGCGTGAGAGTCTGGATTTCATGAGTTTCGTTATTTAGCAGGTGTCAGCTTCATAGGCAAGACGCTTCCGACGTGACGACTATTCATCGCTTTGTGTATAAACCTCCCGCCATGACAACATATCGTTTCCTCCTCATCGCGCTGCTGGCCGTGGCCGCGCCACTGCGAGCCGCCACAAACATTTATCACGACGGTTGGATTGATTTGAACAAGAACGGCGTCAAGGACCCTTACGAAGACCCGTCGTTGAACATCGAAAAACGCCTCGACGATCTGCTCGCCCGAATGACGGTCGAGGAGAAAACCTGTCAGCTTGCCACGCTCTACGGATATGGCCGTGTCTTGAAGGACCCCCTCCCCACTCCGGCCTGGAAAAACGCCATTTGGAAGGACGGCATCGCCAATATTGACGAGATGCACAACGGCGTCGGCAAGTTCACCGCAACCAACAATCCCCATCTCGCCTCGCCCGCCGCCACCGCAAAGGCCCTGAACGAAATCCAGCGCTGGTTCATCGAAGAGACCCGCCTCGGAATCCCCGTCGAGTTCACCAACGAGGGCATTCGTGGCGCCTGTTACCGTCGCTCCGTCAATTTCCCCGCCAACATCGGTCTCGGCGCCTCTTGGGACCGCGATCTCGTGAGTCGTGTCGGCGATTGCGTCGCCCGCGAATCCAAAGCCATCGGCTACCGCAACGTGTACGCCCCCATCATGGATCTCGCCCGCGACCCGCGTTGGGGGCGCGTGGTCGAGTGTTTCGGCGAAGACCCCTACCTGGTGGCGGAAATGGGCATCCGCATGAGTAAAGCCATCCGCGCCCGCGGCCTCGTCTCAACCGCCAAACATTTTGCCGTGTACAGCGAACCCAAAGGAGGACGCGACGGCAACGCCCGCACCGACCCGCATGTCGCCCCGCGCGAGATGGAAATGCTCCACCGCCGCCCCTGGGAACGACTCGTCCGCGAAGCCGGGCTGCTCGGCGCAATGAGTTCCTACAACGACTACGACGGCATCCCCGTCTCCGGCAGCCACGAGTTCCTCATCGACCGGCTCCGCACCCAATGGGGGTTCAACGGCTACATCGTCTCCGACAGCGACGCCGTGGAGTTCCTCCACAAAAAACATCGCGTCGCCGCCACCCCGGCCGACGCCGCCGCCATGTTCCTGCGCGAAGGCGGCAATGTCCGCACCACCTTTCAACCGCCCGACACCTTCATCCTTCCCGTCCGCCAACAGATCAAGGACGGCAAACTCTCCATGGACATCGTCAACGCTCGCGTTCGTGATGTGCTTCGCGTCAAATTCATCGAAGGCTTGTTTGATCACCCCTACGTTGACCCCGCACAGGCCGACCACGCGATTCACCAGCCCGCTGACGTCGCACTCGCCCTCCAGGCCGCCCGCGAATCGCTCGTCCTACTGAAAAACGACCCACAAACCCTCCCACTCTCCAAACACCTCAAACGCCTCCTCGTCTGCGGCCCGGCCGCGCAAATGGAAGAAACCTCCCGCGACCGTTACGGTTCCAGCGACGGCGAGATCATCAATCCACTCGAAGGCATCCGCGCCCTCCTCAAGGACACCGGCACCGAAATCCTCTTCGCCGAAGGTTGCCGCATCACCGACACCCGCTGGCCCGAATCCGAGCTGTACCCCGAACCACCAACCGACGCCGAGGCCGCCCAAATCGCCGAAGCCGTCGCCAAAGCGCGCCAGGCCGACGCCGTCGTTGTTTTCCTCGGCGACTCCAACGACACCATTGGCGAATCCAAAAGCCGTACCAGCCTCGATCTCCCCGGCTACCAAACCGATCTCGTTCGCGCCCTCGTCAAAACCGGCAAACCCGTCGTCGCCGTCCTGCTCACCGGTCGCCCCGCCACCGTCAACTGGATCGCCCGCCACTGCCCCGCCATCCTCCAGGCCTGGTTCCCTGGCGAAGCCGGCGGCACCGCCATTGCCGAGGCGTTATTCGGCGACTACAACCCCGGCGGCAAACTCCCTGTCACCTTCCCCCGCACCGTCGGCCAGGTTCCCTTCAATTTCCCCTTCAAACCCGCCAGCCACGCGACCCAGTCCAAGACCGCCGACCCGAACGGCTTCGGCAATTCCATGGCCGAAGGCGCGCTCTGGCCGTTCGGCCACGGCCTCAGTTACACCGCTTTCCGCTACAGCCATCTCCAGATCGAGCGACAACCCGATGCCATCACCGTCCGTTGCGACATCGAGAACACCGGCGCGCGCGCCGGCGACGAAGTGGCCCAGCTCTACTTCCGCGACGTCGTCAGCAGCGTCACCACCTACGAACTCAACCTCTGCGGTTTTGAGCGCGTCCATCTCAACCCCGGCGAAAAGAAAACCGTCACCTTCACGTTCCCCGTCACCGCCCTCGAACTCATCAACCGCGAGGGCCGCCGCGTGGTTGAACCCGGCGAATTTCAGATCATGGTCGGAGCCTCCTCCGAGGACATCCGACTTCAAGGAACGTTCACCATCGAGTAAACAAAAACGCGTGCCTCGTCACTGCGCTGGAGAGAATCACCCATGAAAAAATTGAAACTACCACCGGGCGTGAGAGAAGATTTTGACCTGCTGCTGGTCCACGGCGCCGCGCAATGGCCCGAATTTGAAAAGCGTTTCGCGGCCGCCTTCGCATCGGCCTGGTTGCGCCTGACGCCCGACGAAAAGAAAACCGTGCTGGAGTTTTGGGGAAAATGGGAGAAACGACGCAAACCGCAGGCGTGGGTCAAGTTCGTCGAGACACTGGCGCCCGACATCAAAGACCCCGCCGTCTGGACATTCTACGAACCCAACGGCGGCATCTACACCATTGCGGTGCCGCCCTGTCTTTCGATGCCGGCGGAGCTGTTTGACCTGTTCGTGTCACGTGAGCTTCGTCGGGCCGTGCGCGTGGCGCAGGGCGCGGCGACCGTGGAGACGGTCCCGGGCGAAGAAGCGCTGGACCGCTGGATAAAAGAGCGGGTTTCGACGGCCTGAACGGTTTATTTCACCACGGGGCGCAAAACGATGTTGCGATAGTCAATGTTGGTGTGGTCGCCCTGCAGGTAAATCGGGCCGGGCTTGAATTCATCGCTGGTGAGCGCGCCGCCGGTGCAACCGAGCAAGGGCTGGTTGTCTATGATTTTTTTGCCGTTGAGAATGACGGTGACGTGGCGGTACACCAGCGTGATGTCCAGCGTTTGCCACTCGCCAATCGGTTTCTCGGCAGCCACGGTCGGCGTGATCCGACTGTAGATGGCGCCCATGTTGTGGGAGTCCACGGGTTTACCGTAGGTCTCGGCGATCTGAACCTCGTAGATACCGCGCAGATAGACGCCACTGTTGCTGCCAGCCTGGGTGCGAACTTCCAGCGTGAGGTTGAAGTCTTCAAACTCGGCCTCGGTTCGCAGGTTGCCGCAGTGCTGGCCTTTCTTGACGCGATTCATCAGCACGCCGTCCTGCACGCTCCAACCATTGTCGGCTTTCGGGTTGATCAGGCGCCAGCCGGTGAGGTCTTTGCCGTTGAAAAGCTGAATTGGCGGCCCAAACTTCACCTTCGAGAGATCCGGTGCGGGAGGCAACGGCGGAATACGTTTACCGGTAAACTCCGCGCGTCCAAACTCCTTACCATCCTCCTTGGCCTTCACCGTGACGAGGCTCATGTTGTCGCCCGACAACGTGGCGGTAATCGTCTCGGTTACGACCTCGGTTTTCTCCTTGCCGTCGGCGTCCTTCTTTTTGTTCTTGTGGATGCGGGTGACAATGAGTTTGTCCCCCTCGACCCTGACGGCGTTGACCGGCACGACGCTGCCGCCACCCCAGAGGATGGAGCCTTGGAGTTGGCCGTCCTTCTGTTCGATGCCGAGCCAGCCGGCGCCACCGCCGGGGATGGTCAAGGCCCAGCGCCCGATGAACGGGTTGTTGGATTGCGCCAGCGCGCTGACGGCGACGCTGGCGGTGATGACAAGGAGTGGAAGCATTCGTTTCATTTCATTTCCTGTGTTGTTTGATTAGAGGCGCCAGCCCCAACGATAGGAGGAATGGAGCCAGTGATTTGCCTCGCGGCAATTGGTGATACGCATGGTGCGCTCATTGTATTCAAGTTTCTGTCCGCTGTAGCGGATCGCAATCAATCCCAGCAGACCGATTTCCGACAATCGCCCGCCGTACTCAAACGGCGAGCCGGCCTGTCGTCCTTCACGAATCGCGTCTAGCCAGTCCTTTTGGTGGCCGCCACGCACCCGCGGGATTTTCGGCTCCGGCCGTTTGTATGCCTGCATTTTGGTCTCTGGAATCAGGCGGCATCCGCCGGCACCGTGGGAACCGTACATGATTTTGCCGCGCTCACCGATCACCACCGCACCCGTCTCTACAACCTTTCGGTCCGGTTCCAGTTCTTCGGGACGCGGGATGCTGCGTTGGCCGTCGTACCAGATGAGTTTGACCGGGCCGCGTTTGCCTTTGGCGGGAAACTCGAAGGTGATTTTCGAGCCGGCAGGATAGAGATCAGCATGTTTTTCGGGGTCATAACCGTCGGTCTCGGCCTGGATACTGGTCGGCATGTCGAGGTCCAATGCCCAGAATACGGGATCAACCACATGGCAAACCCAGTCGCCAAGCGCGCCCGAACCGTACGGCATCCAGCCGCGCCAGTTCCAGGGCACATAGGCGGGATGGTATGGACGCGACGGCACCGGCCCCTGCCAGAGGTCCCAATCCAATTCGGGCGGCACCGGCGGGCGTTCCGCGCGGACCTGTTCCAGTTTGTTGATCTGGCAATAAACGTTTTTGAAGGCGCCGCAACCGGCGTGGATTTCGGTGACCTGACCGATGGCGCCGTCCCAAATCCATTCGCAAAAGACGCGGATGGATTCGCTGGAGTGCCCTTGATTGCCCACTTGCGTGACGAGTTTTCGGGCTGCCGCAGCCTTGCGAAGCGCGCGCAGTTCCGCGACGGTGTGGGCAAGCGGTTTTTCGCAATAAACGTGTTTGCCGTGCCGCAACGCCGCCATGGCTGCCACGGCGTGGGTGTGGTCGGGCGTGCCGACCAGCACGGCGTCAATCTTGTCGCTCATCGCGTCGAACATCTTGCGGAAATCCTTGAACCGTTTCGCTTCGGGATGCTTCTGGAACATGGCCGCCGCCCGACGGTCGTCCACGTCGCACAGCGCCACGATGTTTTCATCGGCCATGGCGTTGAGGTCGGCGGCGGCCTGACCGCCGGCGCCGATGGCGGCGATGTTGATGCGGCGGCTGGGCGGGGTTTGGCCGTTGCCGCCGAGAACGTAGCGGGGGACGATTTGGAAACTCAGGGCCGTGGCGGCCATGGTTTTGAGGAAGGTGCGTCGTTTCATGGATGGTGCTGATTCATTCCTTTCCTAATGTTTGCTTTCTTCGATGAACCATTTCAGGCCGGCGACCGCCTGGGCTTCGTCGAATTTGTGGCCGCCGTCGTAGGTTTCGAGGCGGACGTTGCGGAAGCCGGAGTTTTTCAGGGAGTTCATGACGATGCGGTGATGATTGGGTGTGGCGACGGTGTCGGTTTTGCCGCTGCTGAGGAAGATCGGAACACGTTTGAAGTCGTTGCCGGGGCGGTAGGTTTGGTAGCCGGGGGTGGCCATGTCATGGTTGCAGCCGCCCATCCACATGCCGATGACGTGGTAGCCGGCCCGCATCATGATGGCGCCGAAATAACCGGAGCGTTTGGCGCCGCCGGAGAACCCGACGCAGGCGACCGGCCATTTGGTCAGGCCGGGCCAGTTGGCACGGAGATATTCCAGGGCGGTGCCGAACACCGCCCAGCGCCAGGCAGTGGTGTCGTCCTTGGGAATCGGCGAGGCGTCGGCAGCCAGCACAACCCAGCCGGTTTCGGTGCCCGGTTTGGTGAAATAACCGGCCATGATCGAGTTGGGGCGGTTGGCCGTGGAATTGCAGATCAACAGCGGCCAGGTTTTGTCGGGCGTGAATCCGGGCGGCACCGCGAGGCTGATCGTGACGGTGTCGTTTTTGTCCGAATCGTGCAGGGGCGTTTCGCCGGGCATGGTGGGCAGATGTTTTGCGGCTTCCCAGGCTTTTGCGGCCATCGGGATTTTGAATTCGACCAGTTTACCCGGTTTCAGTTCGGCGTCGGGCAAGCGCAACGGTTCTTTGGAGGCGGCGGCTGGGGTCGGCGTGGGCGCGGTGGTGTTTTGGGCAAGATTGGGATTGAGTGGCGGCAACGGTGGACGGGTGCTGGACAGCACGGGCGACGACGTGACAGGCAACGGACGCGCGGGCTGCGCGGCGATGGGAGTGACGGTGTCCGTGGAGGCGGGTTTCTCGGTCGGCACCACAATCGCCATGTTCGGCACGCCGAAATATCGCCCGTCCGTGCCGTCGTGCGGCGGAATCTCAATTTTGCCCGCGGGGAAATTCTTTTTCCAGATGCTGTCGAAACAACGACGGCGTCCGCCGTCTTTCATGGGCGCGAAGTATTCCAAGCGATAGAAGGTTTGTTCCCAACCTTCCGGCAAGGTCGGGTTGCCGCGTTCCTGCACTGCCAGATAGACGGTCACGGGCTGGTTGACGCGGAAGGAATACCCCGCGCCAAGTTTGTCCCATTCGCCGCGCGCGATGGTCACATAGAGTTGACCGCGGAGTTCGTCGGGTACTGATTCGATGTCATACACGTCGGCGAGCCGTTTCGACCCTTTTTCCAGTTTTCCCAATGTCGCATTCAAGTGTCCGGGCAACTCGGTGATTTGCACCTCGGCACCCCACAGAGATGCGGTTGCAAGCAACAGAAGCCATTCAACCCAATACCCTTTCTTCATCTGATTACCTTTCCGTGCGCCGGGTTGCTGTTGGAAGCGGTGGTTGGTGCTGTGATTGGATTCGTCGTTGTGGCGGATGCCGTGCGCGGCGCGAGAATGGCCATGTTCGGCAGGCCAAAACTGATACCGTCAGTGCCGTCGTGACCGGGAATTTCAACCTTACCCGCGGGGAAGTCGCGTTTCCAGACGATGTCGTCGTAACGGCGAATATCGCCGCCACCTACCTCCACGCGAAAGCCCAGCCGCAGAAACGTGCGTTCCCAACCTTCCGGGGGCGTCGGATTACCGCGATCCTGCATGGCCAGATAAACCGTTACCGGCTGATCCACCGTGAAAACATATTCCCCGGCAGGCCGTTTCAGATCGCCCCGCGCAATGGTCACATACGTCAACCCCCGCAACTCTTCCGGCACCACCGTGATTTCGTACCGCCTATCCGTAAGCCGTTTCGCGCCGACCTCCAGTTTCCCAATGGTCGGTTGCAAGCGTTCCGGTAGGTCCGCAATCTGCACACTTCCACTTGCGGCCAACAGAGAGACTGCCGCAACATTCAAAACCAGCCACAACACCCAGGTTTTCAGCATAAGACGCGAAGTATGACACTCTTTTCCTCCCCCGCATTCAAGAGAAAATTGCGCCAAGTCCCCCTCATTCCAGACTGATTCATCTGGGATTGCGGCAAAGAGTTGCCGGACCGAAGAGACCGGCCGATTCCATCCACGACGACAACGGCAACACAACAACTCCTACTCCCGCGTCAAACCAAATCCAGGCCCCCGTCACGGCAAGCGGGCGCGGGCGCGGAAAAACGCCGCACTGTTGGTCGCAGGGAAGGTAAACACCGTCACGCCGTTGCTGCCGGGCGCACTCGCCCATTCGCTCCAGCCACCACGCAAATCCGTCGTCCCTTCCACCGTGTACACTCGCCCCGTCACCGTCCCAGCCAACACCA